>ENA-UOJG01000015-UOJG01000015.1-human-gut-metagenome-genome-assembly--contig:-C47-NODE-15-length-281612-cov-20.419315_pt1 | contig 281612 bp, 226 predicted proteins | sample MGYA00242340_ERZ723887 | MGnify/ENA metagenome assembly ERZ723887 | reverse complement strand
AACAAGGTAGCCGTATCGGAAGGTGCGGCTGGATCACCTCCTTTCTATGGAGACCAAATCAGATGAAACAAGCTGATTTAAATTCCAAGGTCAGCATTACGAAAGATTTCTTTCAAAACTCGTTGTTTAATTTTCAGGGTCCTGCCCGAGATATACGGGGGTATAGCTCAGCTGGGAGAGCACCTGCTTTGCAAGCAGGGGGTCAGCGGTTCGATCCCGCTTATCTCCACCATGAAAAGCAACAGCTTTTCAACAACGGCTTAAGAAATAACGAGCCAAACCAATATGGGCTTATAGCTCAGCCGGTTAGAGCGCACGCCTGATAAGCGTGAGGTCGGTGGTTCGAGTCCACTTAAGCCCACCAAAGAAGAGCCGAGGTTCACAGCAATAGCGAAGAACAACGGGGCTTGACATCATCAAGTCTAATCTCTTCTAAAGCACCTTGAAAACTGAATAAAGAAGCAGATAAAGCGAGAAAAGTATTAGTTATACAGGTAAACAAACTCAAATGATAATTTGAATGCGTAAACCATAGGTAAAAAATACTACAATTAAGCTTAAGGGTAATAAGAAGATTAGTTATAAATAAACTAAAGGCTTATTAAACTGCGAAAAGAGTAATTAACATTACAAGAAAAGAAGAACCAAAGATATCTCATAATGGTCAAGCTACAAAGAGCACAAGGGGAATGCCTTGGCACCGAGAGCCGAAGAAGGACGTGACTAACTGCGATAAGCTGCGGGGAGCCGTAAGTAGGCTTTGATCCGCAGATTTCCGAATGGAGCAATCCGGCAAGAGGAAAGTCTTGTCATCATATACTGAATACATAGGTATATGAGGGGAACCGCCTGAACTGAAACATCTAAGTAGGGCGAGGAAGAGAAATCAACCGAGATTCCGCAAGTAGTGGCGAGCGAACGCGGAAGAGGCCAAACCGAGAGTAGTAATACTTTCGGGGTTCGGACAGAAAACGGTATTGTAAAGGTTTAGTGGAATGGAATGGGAAGTCCAACCGAAGAAGGTGAGAGTCCTGTACACGAAAAGCCTGAACAGCCATCTGTATCCAGAGTACCGCCGGACACGTGAAACCCGGTGGGAATATGGGGGGACCATCCTCCAAGCCTAAATACTACTCGGTGACCGATAGTGAAGAAGTACTGTGAAGGAAAGGTGAAAAGTACCCCTGACGGGGAGTGAAAAAGAACCTGAAACCTTGTGTTTACAAGCACCGAAAGCTCATCAAAGAGCGATCGGGTACCTTTTGTAGAATGGTCCGGCGAGTGAATGTAACCGGCGAGGTTAAGCACTTAAGGTGTGAAGCCGCAGCGAGAGCAAGTCTGAATAGGGCGTATGAAGTCGGTTGTATTCGACCCGAAACCGGGTGACCTACCCATGGTCAGGTTGAAGTAAAGGTAAAACTTTATGGAGGACCGAACCGACTCCCGTTGAAATGGTAGCGGATGAACTGTGGGTAGCGGAGAAATTCCAATCGAACCCGGAGATAGCTGGTTCTCTCCGAAATAGCTTTAGGGCTAGCCTCGTATTAGATTACCGGAGGTAAAGCACTGAATGGCCTAGGGCCCGAGAGGGTACCGAAGCCTATCAAACTCAGAATGCCGGATAATTGATGTACGGGAGTCAGACAGTGTGAGATAAGTTTCATTGTCAAAAGGGAAACAGCCCAGACCCACAGCTAAGGTCCCCAAGTATAGTTAAGTGGAAAAGGATGTGGAATTGCACAGACAACCAGGATGTTGGCTTAGAAGCAGCCACTCATTAAAAGAGTGCGTAATAGCTCACTGGTCGAGTGACTCTGCGCCGAAAATTTAACGGGGCTAAACTATACACCGAAGCTTGGGATACATCTAATGTATGGTAGGAGAGCGTTCTGTATGGGGAGAAGTCGTAGCGAAAGCGGCGGTGGACTATACAGAAGTGAGAATGCCGGAATAAGTAGCGAGAATTAAGTGAGAATCTTAATGGCCGAAAGTCTAAGGTTTTTGGAGGAAGGTTCGTCCGCTCCAAGTAAGTCGGGAGCTAAGGTCAGGCCGAAAGGCGTAGCCGATGCACATACGGTTGATATTCCGTAACCATCTGTAATTTAAGCAAAGGGACACTTCAAAAGGGTGTGACCCGGGCGTTGGTTGACCCGGGCGTAAGGGACCGAAATTAGAGTAGGGAAGCACACTTGGCTGAAGGCGAGAAAAGCTTTGCGTATAGAAACAGATGCCCGTACCGCAAACCGACACAGGTGGACAGGAAGAGAATTCTAAGGCCAGCGGGAGAAGGGTAGTTAAGGAACTCGGCAAATTGACTCCGTAACTTCGGAATAAGGAGTGCTCGAAAGAGCCGCAGAGAATAGGCCCAGGCGACTGTTTAGCAAAAACACAGGTCTCTGCCAAATCGAAAGATGAAGTATAGGGGCTGACACCTGCCCGGTGCCGGAAGGTTAAGAGGAGGAGTGAGAGCTCCGAATTGAAGCCCCGGTAAACGGCGGCCGTAACTATAACGGTCCTAAGGTAGCGAAATTCCTTGTCGGGTAAGTTCCGACCCGCACGAATGGTGTAACGATCTGGGCACTGTCTCAACTACCCACTCGGCGAAATTGTAGTACCGGTGAAGATGCCGGTTACCTGCGGCAAGACGGAAAGACCCCATGGAGCTTTACTGTAGCCTGATATTGGGTTTCGGAAATCTATGTACAGGATAGGCGGGAGACTGGGAAACATGAGCGTCAGCTTGTGTGGAGTCGATGTTGGGATACCGCCCTTAGGTTTCTGGAATTCTAACCTGCGGCCGTGAATCCGGTCGGGGGACATTGTCAGGTGGGCAGTTTGACTGGGGCGGTCGCCTCCTAAAAGGTAACGGAGGCGCTCAAAGGTTAGCTCAGCACGGTCGGAAACCGTGCCTCTGAGTGCAAACGCAAAAGCTAGCCTAACTGCGAGGCTGACGGGCCGAGCAGTAACGAAAGTTGGAGTTAGTGATCCGGCGGTATGTGAATGGAAATGCCGTCGCTCAACGGATAAAAGCTACCCTGGGGATAACAGGCTGATCTCCCCCAAGAGTCCACATCGACGGGGAGGTTTGGCACCTCGATGTCGGCTCATCACATCCTGGGGCTGTATTCGGTCCCAAGGGTTCGGCTGTTCGCCGATTAAAGTGGTACGCGAGCTGGGTTCAGAACGTCGCGAGACAGTTCGGTCCCTATCTGTCGTGGGCGCAGGATATTTGAGGAGCTCTGTCCTTAGTACGAGAGGACCGGGATGGACGTACCTCTGGTGCACCAGTTGTCATGCCAATGGCACGGCTGGGCAGCTATGTACGGAACGGATAAACGCTGAAAGCATCTAAGCGTGAAGCCGACTCCAAGATTAGATATCCCATCGTATAACGAGTAAGACCCCTTGAAGACTACGAGGTTGATAGGCTGCGTGTGTAAGTGCCGTGAGGCATTCAGCTTGGCAGTACTAATAGGTCGAGGGCTTGACCACAAGATTTCTTTGGTCAGCTGTGTAGTATATACTTTAACCCGATTGGTCATTCCAATATGAATTTAACTAATCTTTCTTCTTAATCTTCTTTCCTTTATTCAGTTTTCAGGGTGTTTACCCTTTTATATACACCGAGTAATCGGTGGTTCATTTGAACTTTCAGCACCACATAATGTGGTGCTTTTTTGTTACCTTTTTAAGTTTTACAATATAATAGCGGAAGTAATGCACAAACACATTGCTTCCGCTGTTTTTTGATTGGTCTTTAGTGTCATCTTAATATAGTACATCTTGGGATTAAAGTTGTTCCCTATCTTTACTATCTTCTTGAACATGGTGCGGTGCTACACCGCTGATGTAGGGATAAAGTTCTTCGTATGAATCAGCCTCAGCGGGATTTTTGACTGCTGTTGGGATTAGACCTGTACAATCCTGATTTGAACAGGTGTTCAGTTCCAAATCTGCCGGTGTTAAAATCTTTTTGTAGTCGGGTACTTTGCGTTTCATCTGCACACTTCCTTTTTAATAGTGTGTTAATGAAAATTGCTTTTATTCGGACTATTTCCAATGATTTTTTATGCGTTTTTTGGAATTTTTGTAGTCAACCTTTAGAATATAATCTAATAGGTAATCACGAATTTCTACTGCGACGAATCTATTCTTATTTTCTATAGCGTAAAATACAGAGAAAAATGCTATGCAAATAGAAGATATAATTGTAAAAATCATAAGGACGAGAAGCAGTGAATTATTTGCAATAGTATTTTCTTGAAATCCAGTTTGAATGCACGCTAACGCAAGAGGAAAAAAAATACTATTAAGTCCTTGTAAAAATAGATTTAACGGATTTTTTAAATCCCCTATATAGTAATCAAATGTTGACAAAACTAAATCAAGACTTTTATTCTTCTTAGTATCTATTCCTTTTTCATATAATAAATTTATAATTACATTTTGTAGATATATTTTTTTCTCTTTGCTTGTTTGTTGTATTTTATCTGAAAGTTTTTTACAGTGAATAACTATTGTAATAGAAAAAATAACATAATAAGCAACTAACGCTAAATAAATATAAAAAGAAACAGTATGATTTATAAAGCTAAATATTGCACCTAAAATAGCAAGTATTGCAGAAATTGACAACAGAAAGAACTCAATTTTTTGGGTATTGCGGTGTGTTTTTTTGTCATATAATTGTTTCTTTTTTGTGTATTCCTTTGCAAATTGTTTAATATCCATTGTTTTTATTATTTTACAATAAGTTTCTTGATTTTGAACACATCGCCATCCATAACCTTATATGTACTGCGGAGTTCGCCGTCGATGTCGGGGGAAATGCTCTGGTGAATGTACAGGCTGTCGATACCGAAATCAGCCGCACCGCCGATATCGCTGATATAGTCGTTGCCAATCATAATTGACTCGCTCTTTTCAAGTCCGTAACGGTCAAAAAGTGTTTTGAAATATTTTTCGTCAGGCTTAGAACATTCTTCGTCAGAGCTGATGCAAATGCCGTCAAAATATTTTGTCAGATCAAACATATTCAGCTCATTTTCTGTGAATGAACGCTGTGCGTTTGAGAGAAGATAAATCTTTTTGCCTTTTGCCTTGAGAGTGTCGAGAAGATCAAGTACTCCGTCATAAAGCTTGATGTACTTTGTTGAGTAGCAACGGAATGCCTCGGCAATAAAAAGTACCTCGGCTTTTGTAACCTTAACACCTTTCTGTGTGAAAAGCTTGCGGAAAACCTTTTCAATTTTAATGTCAACAACTTTTGTGTCGGGAGACTTTTTGAGAACAGCCTTTTTTTCAGCCTGAACAAGTCTGTCGTACTCCTCGTTAAGCTCGTCATAGGTGTAGTGTGCACCCTTGTAGGCATAGAGAATGGCAATTTTCTTCCACAAATCATCGTTCCATTCATCTGTATTAATGTCGATAAGAGTGCCGTATAAGTCAAAAATATAATTATTGTACATTTTTTGTCCTCCGAAACAAATTTCTAACTTTTATGTGTATATTGTACCAGTTTTTTATCCTGATTGCAATAGCAGAATTTTTGTGTTATACTGGAGAAAACAGTATTTAATCGCATTTTTGCATTTTTTAAAATTACGGGGTGAATTTATGACTAAAAAAGAAATTGCCGTGAACGCTGTTCATGCCTTGAAAAAAGAATATCCCGACGCAATATGTTCGCTTGTCTACACAGATCCGTTGCAGCTGCTCATTGCAACAAGGCTTGCCGCTCAATGCACGGACGCAAGGGTTAATATGGTTACTCCTTCGTTGTTTGACAGGTTCAAAACGGCTCAGGATTTTGCCGACTCAACTCCCGAAGAAGTTGCAGAGTATATAAAAAGCTGCGGACTTTATAAGACTAAATCAAAAGATATTGTTGAAATGGCAAGAATGCTTTGTGACGATTTTGGCGGTGTCGTTCCCGATAATATTGACGATTTGACAAAACTCCCCGGAATCGGCAGAAAAACCGCAAATCTTGTGTGCGGTGACATTTTCGGTCAGCCTGCGGTTGTGGTTGATACACATTGCATACGCATTACAAGAAGGCTCGGACTTCATGATTTGAAAGATCAGAAAAAGATTGAATTTGCATTGCGTGAGCTTTTGCCGCCCGATGAAAGCAATGATTTTTGTCACCGACTTGTTCTGCACGGCAGAGCAGTCTGCACCGCAAGAAAGGCAAAATGTGAAGAATGCTGTATGAACGGATTTTGCCCAAAGAAAATCTGACAGAGGGATTTGTATGGATAAGATGAAAGATATAAAGCTGATTGCACTTGACCTTGACGGCACAACTCTTGCCGACAGCGACACCTTGAGCAAACGAACGCAAACTGCCATTGAATCTGCGATCAAAAACGGAATAACCGTTGTTGCGGCAAGCGGCAGACCGTTCGTTATGATGCCCGACAGCGTGATGAACATTGTCGGTCTGGACTATGCGATTACCTCGAACGGCGCTGTAATAAGCAAGTGCGGTAAAACGGTTTACCGTTCGCTGATTTTACCCGATGATGTGTTGAAAATTCTCGGTGCTGTGCGTAATGACGATGTTATTCTTGAGGGATTTATTGACGGATTTACATATGCCGATGTCAGATATGTGCATAGACCGCTTGACTACGGCTGTGAGCCTGAATATTTTGAATACACCCGTTCATGCCACGGCAAGATTGTCGATATGAGAAGCTTTTTGAGCAAGCATAGAAATGAGCTTGACCTCATCAGCATTATAAGTACGGACGAAAAACTTCGCAACAGGCTGTGGAGCAGTATCGAAAAGGCTTGCAACAGCGTTGAAATTACGACTTCAACCGACCATTTTGTTGAGATTATGTCGGCAGAGGCATCAAAGGCGAAGGCACTCCTGCGTTTGTGTGACTTTTTGAATATCGGCATGGAAAATGTCTGCGCCTGCGGAAATGCCGATAATGATGCCGACATGATTGCCGAGTCTGGACTTGGTGCGGCTGTTGAAAACGCAAGTCAAAAATGCCTTGACCGTGCCGATATCGTAATCCCGTCAAATAATAACGATGGTGTTGCACAATTGATTGAGAAAATTCTTAAAAATTGAAAGTTGAAAATTGAAAATTGAAAATGGAAAATTGCGGTCGGGAAGATAGTTCGTTTGTGAAATAGATTTTCAGTCCCGACTTGATAAATAGAATTTGTTTAATATATATGTTTTAATGAGATAAAAACGGTGTATTGTCATCACTGTATTAAAAACTTCAAAAACGGAGGCTTGTAATGTGCTTGTATAAAAGTTTGCTTAAATCTACACAAAACACCAGAGATTTGGGCGGTTACAATACTTCTGACGGCGATATTACGAAGAAATTTTCGTTGATCAGAAGTGACGAACAGCTTAACGCAAGCAAACAGGATAGTTCGTTTTTGTTTGCTCATAAAATTACAACGGTAATAGATTTGCGTACTGCCGATGATGTTCTCAACAAGCCGAACAGCCTTGCTTGTGTCAGAGGATTGAATTATTATAATTATCCTATAATTGAGGGTAGTGCAGTGCCAAATTCAGCGAAAGAAGTTCCGAACAGTTACCTAAAAATAGCCGTTTCGCCGAGTATGAAAAATGTTTTTGAATGTATTGCCAATGCACCGAACGGTGTCATTTTTAATTGTTCGGCCGGCAAGGACAGAAGCGGTGTTGTTTCGGCGATTTTGCTTTTACACGCAGGTGTGTCTGATGATGACATTGTTGAAAACTATGTTTTGACGAAACATTACATACGGAAAAAACTTGATTATCTCCGTGAAAATACTGATTTGAATATGAATATAGTCACGCCTTGCGAAGATTATATGAGAAAATTTTTGAAAAAATTTTGTGACGAATTTGGAAACACGGAAAAATATTTTATAAGGCTTGGTTTAAGTCAGAAAGATATTATCAAAATCAGGGCGAAGTTGTTGTAATGAACGATATAAAATCCTACAAAATTCAAAGAACTTCCATACTCAAAAAACACTTTTTATATATAAAAACAGTCGGGAAGACATTGTTTTGCATTTTGCAAACTGTCTTCCCGACATTTATTTTCCATTTTCAACTTTTCGTTTTCAATTTTTTAAGCATTTCCTCGTGGTCGGCTTTAAGTGCTTTGATAAGCGTCAGACTGTCCCAGTCTTTGCTTGTGGGAGTAATAACCGCCTTGAGCGGAACTCGTCCGACACCGCACTTGTTCAGTGCCTTGATGAGCGAGTCAATCGTTTTATTCGTGAAATTGTGCATGACAATCATTTCTTCGTCAAAGCCGTCACCGTCAAACTTTTCTGCCGCAGGCTCAACGCCCTTGATGCCTGCAAGGAAACCGATAGGCTGATTGAAATCTTCTTTTTCAACCTTTTTAACCTGAATTTTCAACGGCATAAGTGCAAACTTTGCCTTGCGAAGTCTTTCGTCCGAAAAGTTGTAAAACATAGCAAGTTCTTTCATATCTTCACCGTTAATCCGTATCAAGCTTGAGAACCGCCATAAATGCCTCCTGCGGAACTTCAACAGAACCGAGCTGGCGCATACGCTTTTTACCTTCTTTTTGCTTTTCAAGGAGTTTTTTCTTACGGGAAATATCACCGCCGTAGCACTTGGCAAGTACATCCTTACGCATAGCCTTTACGGTTTCTCTGGCAATAATTTTACCGCCGATGCAAGCCTGAATCGGAATTTCAAAGAGCTGTCTCGGAATCTTTTCCTTTAACTTCTCAGCCATCTTTCTTGCCCTTGAATATGCCTTGTCGGCGTGAATGATGAACGAAAGTGCATCGACAACCTCGCCGTTGAGCATAATATCGAGCTTAACAAGGTTGCTCTGAACATATTCTTTAAGCTCATAGTCGAATGAAGCATAACCTCTTGTGCGTGATTTGAGCGTGTCGAAAAAGTCGTAGATTATCTCGGCAAGCGGAAGTACATAGTGTAAATCAACACGGTCGGCATCAATATACTGCATATCGACAAAAGTTCCTCGTCTGTCCTGACAAAGCTCCATAATATTGCCGACATATTCCTTAGGTGCATAGATGTGAGCGTCTGTTACAGGCTCTTCCGCCATTTGAATAAGTGACGGATCGGGGTAGTTTGTCGGGTTGTCAATCATCTCAACCGTGCCGTCTGTGCGTGTGATTCTGTAAATTACACTCGGTGCGGTTGTGATGAGGTCAAGTTGATATTCTCTTTCAAGTCGCTCCTGAATGATTTCCATGTGGAGCAGTCCCAAAAATCCGCAACGAAAACCGAATCCGAGAGCAACCGATGTTTCGGGATCAAACGAAAGAGCCGCATCGTTAAGCTGAAGCTTTTCAAGTGCATCTTTAAGATCACCGTATCTTGCGCCGTCAACAGGGTATATACCGCAGAAAACCATAGGCTGTGCCTCACGGTAGCCGGGGAGCGGTTCTTCTGCGGGATTTGATGTGAGTGTAACCGTGTCGCCGACCTTTGCGTCTGCAAGAGTCTTGATTGAACCCGTGATGTAGCCAACCTCGCCTGCATAAAGACCGTCGGTCTTTTCGGGGGCGGTTGCGTGCATAAGTCCGCACTCAACAACATTGAACACACTGCCCGTTGCCATAAGTTTGAATTCATCGCCCGGGTGAATCTGTCCCTCTTTGAGCCTTACATATATAATTACGCCCTTGTAGCTGTCGTAGTAGCTGTCAAAAATCAATGCACGCAGAGGAGCGTTGATATCGCCTGTCGGAGCAGGAATATCGTGAACAACCTTTTCAAGAACTGCGTGAATGTTGATTCCTGCCTTTGCGGAAATTTTCGGAGCATCCTCGGCGGGAATACCGATTACATCTTCGATTTCCTGAATAACCCTGTCTGGGTCGGCACTCGGCAAATCAATTTTGTTGACAACGGGAACAATTTCAAGTCCGCTGTCAACGGCAAGATATGTGTTTGCAAGAGTCTGCGCCTCAATGCCCTGCGATGCGTCAACAACAAGAATAGCGCCCTCACAAGCTGCCAGTGAACGGGAAACCTCGTAGTTAAAGTCAACATGACCGGGGGTGTCAATGAGGTTAAAAAGATATTCTTCGCCGTCATCGGCTTTGTAGATAACGCTAACCGCCCTCGCCTTGATTGTAATGCCGCGTTCACGCTCAAGATCCATGTCATCAAGCAGCTGCGCCTCCATATCCCTTTCGGAAACGGAGTTGGTCTGCTCAAGAATTCTGTCCGCAAGCGTACTCTTGCCGTGGTCAATGTGAGCAATAATGCTGAAATTTCTTATTTTATCCTGTGGAAAAGACAATGCTAATCACCTTTTTCTTTTATGTCTGAATTTTAATGAGTTATGTTCTGTAAATTATTATACCAATTCTGCCGAATAAAGCAACCGTATTTGATTAAATCTGTGGGAAAATCAAAAGTTATAAATCTCTGCCTATGTTGCTTTCAATCACATTTGAGTTGATATATCTGTCCTTCTTATTTTTTCCTTTATAAATAATCGCTTTTAGCGGACAACGATGATAGCAACCCAAACAGGCAACACATTTGTTTGAAAACACAATTTTTTCGTTTTGTAGTGAAATATTATTAACAGGGCAAATTGATACGCACTTTCCGCATTTTATGCAGTTTTGGGTTGTTGAAAAATCTTCGCCGATGAGATGCCAATTAGATTTGTTTTTTAAATATGTATCTCTTTTTGTTTTACATTTCTTTGGTATTTTGTAATAACCTGAAACTATACTGTTTATTACATTGTTAATTCTTTTGTCTGCATTTTTTAAAGTACGATTGACATAAAATTTAGGTACGGTAAATGTAAGCGTGAAATTTTCAGGCATTTTAATTGTATAAACGGCTTTAATATTTAATTCGTTTTCCTTGGCATATTGATATATATAGTAATCCGCACCGCCGACCATACCGCCGTAATTTTGAATAATAATAAGTTCTGTTGCTTTATTTAATCTCGGAATAATATCGTAAACAAATGTTGGCATTCCAAAGGAATAAATGGGTGTAACCAAAATGATTTTTTCAAATTCACTTCCGTTACCGTTATAGTTCGGAATGTATTTTATTTGACCGCCCATTTGGTCTTGTATCTTTTGTGCGATATATAAACTGTTGCCTGTTGAACTGAAATATAAAATGCCAATCATATTATCCCTCCGATTTTACTTTTAATAACATTATGTTGAATTATAAATACGCTTATCTGTACTACAAGCAACAGCCGAGTAATGTCAAAACGATTTTGCAATCGGTTTGAATGGCGGTCACTGACCGCCGCTACGGTTAAGCAATATTGATTTGTTTATCATCATAACTCCCTAAATTATAACATATGGCAATCTCTTTCACAAGCAAAAAATCGTTGCAGTATGCGGTTTTCGGTGCTATACTTGGCTTGTATGAAATTGCTTTGTTAAAAGGAGAAATTGGTATGACAAAAGGTGAAATTGCTAAGAATAATTTTATGCAGGGCTACAACTGCGCTCAGGCTGTATTGCTTGCATTTTGTGACGATTTGGGATTTGATGAACAGACTGCTCTTATGCTTGCGTCACCGTTTGGCGGCGGAATAGGCAGAATGCGTGAGGTCTGCGGTACTGTTACGGGAATGTATATGGCTTTAGGTCTTGCAAGGGGTTACAGTGACAGCAAGGATAATGCCGACAAAAAGCGTGTCTACACCGAGGTTCAGCAGCTTGCCGAAAGGTTCAAAGAGGACAACGGTTCAATCATCTGCCGTGACCTTCTCGGCATGAGAGCAAAGGCAAAGGATACCCCGACTCCGTCTGAGAGAACAGAAAAATATTATGCCGCCCGTCCGTGTCCTGAATTGTGCAGATATGCAGCGGATTTGCTTGATGAATACTTAAAGAATAAAAAAGGCTGAGGGGCGTTGCTTTGATTTGAAACTTATGCCTGCAAACAGTTGAATTTGGGAGTAAATTGTGATAAAATGTTTAAAATAGGGCATTAGTCTAATGCGGTTAATTTTGAAAATTACCTTGAAAGGGGAATTGTGATATGTGCGGCATAGCCGGCTTTATGGGACAGGTTGAAAACAGAGCCGATGTCATCAGAAATATGACAGAGGTTATCACTCACCGTGGTCCCGACTCGGACGGATTTTTTACGGACGACAATATTTCCATGGGATTTCGCAGACTTTCCATTATTGACCTCGGTGCAGGTCATCAGCCTATATACAATGAGGATAAAAGCCTTGTTCTCACATTCAACGGTGAAATTTATAACTACAAGGATTTGAGAAAAGAACTTATCGCAAAAGGTCATAAGTTCTATACAGATACAGACAGTGAAGTGCTTGTTCACGGCTTTGAAGAGTGGAAAGAAGATATGCTCCCAAAACTCCGAGGTATGTTCGGCTTTGCTATTTACAACACAAAGGATAATTCACTTTTTATTGCCCGTGACTTTTTCGGCATTAAGCCGATGCACTACACCCAGATAGGCAATGACTTTGTCTATGCAAGTGAAATCAAGAGTATTCTTGAATATCCTAAGTTTGAAAAGAAATTCAACAGAAAGGCACTTGATTCCTACCTTTCATTCCAGTATGCAGTTCCGCCCGAAACTTTCTTTGAGGGCGTTTACTGCCTTATGCCCGGTCACTATCTTTGGTACAAGGACGGCGAGGTTGAAACTACCCGCTACTTTGAGGCTCGTTTCAATCCCGACGAAGAAATGACAGAGGAAGAGGCTGTTGACAGAATTGAAAAGGTTTTTGAAAACTCCGTAAACGCTCACAAAATTGCCGATGTTGAGGTTGGTTGTTTTCTTTCAAGCGGTGTTGACTCAAGCTATGTTTCAACATATTTTGCCGACCAGAAAACATTTACAGTCGGCTTTGACTTTGGCGAAAAATATAACGAAATCAGCTGGGCAAAAAATCTCAGCGAAAAAATCGGTGTTGAACACCACACTCACCTTATCTCAAGCGAAGAATTCTGGGACGCTGTTCCGACTGTTCAGTACCATATGGACCAGCCGCTTGCGGATCCGTCATGTATCGCACTTTACTTTGTATCCCGTCTTGCAAGCCATTATGTAAAGGTTGTCCTTTCGGGTGAGGGTGCAGACGAATTGTTCGGCGGTTACACTTGCTACAACGATCCGAGAGTGTTCAAAATTTATCAGACAATTGTTCCGCATTGCATCAGAAAGGCAATAAGAGCAATTTGCAGAAAGCTCCCCGACATCAAGGGCAGAGATTATCTCATCCGTGCCTGTGACAAGCTTGAGGAGCGTTATATCGGTAACGCATTTATGTATGACTACAAGCAGAAGCAGGAGCTTTTGAAAGATCCATCAATTGCAACACGCCCACAGGATCTTACAAGAAAATATTATTATCGTTGCCGTAAGTATGACGATGTTACAAAAATGCAGTATCTCGACATCAATATGTGGATGGTCGGCGACATCCTTCTTAAAGCCGACCGAATGAGTATGGCTAACTCGCTTGAACTTCGTGTTCCTTTCCTCGATAAGGAGGTTTTCAAGGTTGCGTCATCGCTCCCGACAAAACTGCGCTGCAACAAGCACAACACAAAGTATGCAATGCGTAAGGCTGCCGTTCGCCATATGCCTGAGGCAACTGCCGAAAAAGAGAAACTCGGTTTCCCTGTACCGACAAGAGTATGGCTTCGTGACGAGAAGTATTATAATGTTGTAAAGACAAAGTTCAAGGGCAAAACTGCCGAGAAATTCTTCAATACAGATGTCCTTGTTTCATGGCTCGACAGTCATTTCAGCGGAAAAGAAGATAACAGCAGACGAGTTTGGACAATTTATGTGTTCCTCGTATGGTATGATATCTATTTTGATGAGGACAGCGAAAAGGTTGAAAAGCCTGTAAATCACCTTGATGAACTCAAGGCTGTTGCCGAGGCGAGAAGAGAAAAGCAGATTGACGCTCCCGGTGAGGTAATTATGGCTGCCGCAGAGGAGATTGACGAAAATTACGACGCTCCGAACTTTGGCGTTGACAAGTCAAAAAAAAATGATGAATCTGCCGAAGATGTGACAGAGAAAGTTGAAGTTCCAGATGACGGCAATGAGCCTGCAATCGTTGAGCCTGAGGAAGAACCCGAGGTTAAAGAAGAGCCTAAAAAAGAGGAGTATGTGAACATCTCAAATCCCGAGGATAACGAGATTTACGACGCTCCGAAAAAACCGTCAACTCCCCAGGAGCAGATGCAGATGGCTATTGACAGCATTGAAAAAAGATCAAAATATCTTGACGAGCCGAATGTAATTTCAGACGAGGCTGTTGACAATATCGTAAACTCAATCTCTTTCTTTGATGATGAGGACGATAAAAATTAATCAAAGTTATTAAAAATAACAAAATAAACAAGGGCAACCGAGGTTGCCCTTGAATTATATCAGATAATTTAAACTACCGCTCCGAGACAGAGAATGTTTTGCAGGATTTTGTATTCTTCTTCAAAATCGGAGAGGGGGAGGGGATTTTTGCCGAGTCCCATTTCTATGGTGAGGGCAGGTCGGCGGAATTTTTCGATGAACCAATCCTTAAAGCCGCCGCCTGTGGCAATCTCCTCGGGAAAGGCTATGTTGTAGCCGCTTGCCTGTGAGAAAATTGACGCAAGCCGAAAGCTCAGAACGGGTGTGTGTCTGCCGAATGAGCAGTAAATTTCCCGTCCCTGACTGTGCAGAGCGATTGCCCGTTCAAAGTCAATATTACGGCAAAGTGTTGTAAGTGCCTTTGTTTCGGGTTCGCTTTCGGGATGATTGCCGCCGAATCTTGTCGGCGCCGGACACTTGATATTGTTCTTTAATTCAAGCTGTTTAAGTCTGCACCAACCCGCATTGAAATTGTGGTTGATGTCAACTCCACGGGCATTTGCCTGCCATTTATATGTATCGGTGCAGACCTTTTCGACAAGCGGTTTGTATTTGAATGCGGCGTCACTGCCATGCAAGGCAATTTCCGTGCCGTCGGGATTTACGCAAGGCACAATCGTAAGACCACGAATGCTTAAAAAATTCCCGATTTTGCATCCGCCGACAGTTTTGTCGCTTTCCATTGCCTCACAACATTCTTCAAAAAATTTCAACAGGGCAAGTATTGTGAGGTACTCCGAGCCGTGAAAACCACCGCAGTAGAGTACACGGTTCTTGGTGTTGCCGATGTGCAGAACATCAATACCTCTTCCGCACACGCTTTTTCCGGCAAAGCAATGCTTGATGAACTTGTACCTGTCGCAGAGCTCGTTTATGATTTCCTTGCGTGTTTTGTAATCGGGAAAAACATTATAATCGGGCATAACAAAATCCTTTCCTTTCGATAATTCAATCTTTAAAACGGAGGCATAATTATGGAGCTTTTTGAAAAAACTCTTGACAGCAAGAAAATTTTTGACGGCAGAGTTCTGCATATAGTCCTTGACGAAGTGGAGCTTCCTGACGGTAAAAGGTCAAAGAGAGAGGTAGTCAATCATCCGGGCGGAGTATGCGTTGCCGCTCTTGATGAGGACAATAATCTTTCTTTTGTAAAGCAGTTTCGCTATCCGTACAAGGAGGTTGTGCTTGAGCTTCCTGCCGGCAAGCTTGAAAAGGGTTCTACTCCGCTTGAAAACGGAAAGCGTGAGCTTCTTGAAGAAACGGGACTTGAGGGTTACTCCTACATTTCTCTCGGTCAGGTCTATCCGTCTCCCGGATACACCTCGGAAATTATCCATCTTTATGCCTGTCGGGTAAAGTCACAGGGCGAGCAAAAGCTTGACGAGGGTGAGTTTTTGAATGTTGAAAAAATCTCCTTCAACAAAGCCGTTGAAATGGTGCTTAACAATATGATACCCGACTCCAAAACACAGATTGCCGTTTTAAAGACTGCCGCACTTTTGAAAAGCGGTAAAATTTAATTTAATCATAGGAAATATATATGCAGAATTTTACTGTTTCAGAACACGAAAAATTGAATACTGCCGTTGCTCTCGGATTTTTTGACGGACTTCACAAGGGACACCGAAGGGTTATTCTCTCGGCTGTTGAGCAGAAGAAAAACGGACTTTTGCCCGTGTGCTTTACATTTGCTCAAAGCCCGAAGGAGGTTCTCGGAAAATCTTCTAAGGGTGCGCTTATGACAACGGAAGATAAGCTGAAAACACTTGAAAGCTTGGGTATTGAACATACCTTCAGTCCTGACTTTAAAAAGCTGATGAATATGTCTGCAAAGGACTTTGTCGAGAAAATTATTTTTGGCGACCTCAATGCAAAATTTGTTGTCTGCGGTTTTAACTATCGTTTCGGAAAAAACGGAGAAGGCGATACCGATTTGCTCAAAAAGCTTTGTGACGAGAACGGTACAAAGCTTAAAGTGATTGAGCCTGAGCGTGACGGCGGCGATGTTGTTTCGTCAACACTTATCCGCTCGCTTGTGGGTGAGGGCAGCATTCGCCGTGCAAACAAGCTTTTGTGTTCATATTTTGGTTTTTCTGCCGTGATCACTCACGGAAAAAGACTTGGCAGAGAACTCGGTACTCCGACAATCAACCAGAAACTTCCCGAAAATCTTGCCGTGCCGAAATACGGCGTTTATGCGTCTGCCGTTACGCTTGAAAACGGAAAGGTCTATTGCGGTGTGACTAATATCGGTGTAAAGCCGACGGTCGGAGGAACAAAGCTTTTGAGCGAAACATGGATGCCTGACTTTCACGGCGGTGAAATATACGGTCAGACAGCCGATGTCCGTCTGCTTGATTTCATTCGTCCCGAAAAAAAGTTTGACAATATCACCGAATTAAAAAATGCCATAACCGACAATGCAGTTACGGCAAAAGAGATTTTTGGTGAGATGTATAGATGCGGAGTCTGAAGTAAGCGTAGTATTTATCTATGGTTGGCATCGCAATTCCGGCTTGATACAATATGATACGAGAATACAAGGAAGTTTAAGGCGGTTAGCACTCCCGAAAGGGTGTGATATGCATGACTGAATCGGTTTTGCTGATAATTTTACTTATAGCACTCGCGGAAGTCATCAATAGCATAAAAAAATAACCGCCCAACAGCCTAGGAAACTTTAGGTGGTTATTTTTCATCTGAATTTTTTGGCTAACCGCTTTTAACGGTTTTCCTTGTGTTTTTATTATATATTATGCAAAAATCAATGTCAATATTCCATTTGAATTTTATATGGCTGAAAATATTGAGCGGTGACGGAACTTTCCGACACCGCTTTTTTTATTTAAATTCATCATTAAGAATTTCATCAAGGTTATTGACCATTGCTGTGACGATTTCGTATGAACCGCCGTCTGAGATTGACTTCATAAGGGCGTTTATGTTTTCTTCAAAATCCTTCGGCAAGAGGGTGCAATACTTTTTGCATAGCTGAACCTGTCTTTTTTCACCGGGGTGAGTTTGGCGGTTGAGTGCAAAGATAACATCAAAATAGCTTTCGAGGAATGCCGTGATTCTGTGATTGACGCTGACGATATCGCCACGCTCCTGAGCCTTTTTAATCTGCCTGTCATATGACGGAAGCTTTCCGTTCAAAAGATTGCGGTTGTTTTTGATAATCGCACTGCGGAGATTTTCAGGAAAATCAATCTGCGCCATATCTCTGAATTTTGTGAAAGTGCCTGTCTTGTCAAAAAGAACCTTGCTGTTCTTGATATTGTGCCAAAATGCGGTTGTATAGCCGTTAAAAGCCTTGCCGCCCTTGATTACCGTATCAATATACCGACCGAACCTGTCAACTTCACGGTAGATTATGTCAACGGGAGTACCGTTATTCATAACCGTGTTGTCCTCGCTCTCCCAATAATGATTGCCGAATTCTGCAATCGAACAGTATTTTCCAAGGAGATTTTCTCTTGTTTCGGCTGTCGGAATTTCAGCACAGTAAACATAAATATCGTAGTCCGAATTTTCATCACTTGCACCTGTTGAACGAGAACCACCGAGTGCGACAGCCTCAACCGTATCAAGCGACTTGAGTGCAAGCAAAATTTCTTCAAAGTTTGCGTCCTTAACATTGTATTCCGCAAAATTCATAGTTTTGATCTCCTTTATTTTATGGTATCATATTCCTTTGTCGGATTAAGCCGTAACTTCTGCCGTTTCGGTTGGACTTGTCTTATCTTCAAGCACAACCCTTTTGCCTCTCCAACCGCCCTTTATCCAGCGGATAAACACAACAACGCCTCTGAAAATTTCATCGGCAGCCATGGCAATCCAAATTCCGGTAAGTCCCATTCCGAAATAAATTCCGAGTAGCCAGCCGAGTCCGACACTCAAAAGCCACATTGAAAAAATTGCGAGTGCAGTCGGGAATTTAACATCACCGGCGGCTTTCATACTGTTGATTATAACAAGGTTTGTTGTTCTGCCGAATTCAAGAATAATCGCAATGAACATAACCGATGAACCGAGTGCGATAACAGCCTTATCGCCTGTGAAAAGTCCGAGTGTAAAAGGCGAAATCAACCAGTTTACAATTGCAACCGAGATTGAAATTATCATACCGAAACGCAAAGTTTTCAGCACTCTGCGGTATGCAAAATCGTAATCGTGAGCGCCTACGCTGTGACCGACAATAATCTGTGTTGCATTTGCAGCGGCAAGAGCAATCATATATGTGAACATTGAAAGCATGTTGGCGTAGATTTTTGCGTTGATTGCAACGATACCCATTGTATTGATGAATGCCTGTAAAAACAGCTGTGAACAGTCGTAGGAAATGTTCTCGCCTGCTGTCGGAATGCCGAGTTTAAGAAGGCTTTTGAGAACATCATACGGAAACGGACGAAGATATTTAAGGCTGAACTTGCCTTTGATAACCGTGTAGAAGTATATAACGGATGCAATTACCGCAATAACTCTGCTTCCGCATGTGGAAACAGCCGCACCCGACGCACCGAGTCCGAGAACCTGAAGCGGTCCGTAGAGCAAAAGAGCATTTCCGCAGATATTGATAATGTTCATTCCAAGACCGATAATCATACCGAAAACGGTTTTGCCGTTGCTTGCAAAAATTGAGTTAAAAGCATTAATAAGCGCCTGAGTAAAGATTGTACCGCCGACTATTCGCATATACATATCCGATTCGTCAAGCATTGCCGCAGGCACCTGCATTGCCTCAAGCAGATTTCGACTGAATATGAATACAACAAAGCTGATTACAATACTCAGCACAAGGTTGAATGACAACGCAACCGTGTAAATCATATTCATCTTTTCTTTTTTACCTGCCCCAAGGTACTGGCTGACGATTATGCCCGTTGCGCTTGATATAATGTTAAAGGCAAGAGTCAGAAAACCGAGAATCTGGTTTGCGTTGCCGATTGCACCAACGGCGGTTTCGTTGTAGTTTGAGAGCATAATCGTGTCAACATAGCCGAGTGAGATGCCGAGCAACAGCTGTAAAAATATCGGCCACGCAAGCTTGATTACGCGCTGATTCATAACTGAATCGTTCGGATTTTTGAGTTTTGAAGAAGTAGCAGACATAATGTAATCTCCGTTGAATAAAATGATTAATATAAGTTTTAATGTTTTGAATGTTTTGAAAAAATAAATTCTGTGTAAATTGTGCATTGCCGTTGTTCTGACTGCTTGACCGCCGTGTATTTGAGATGTATAATCTAATTGCGGATGGTTGCAATCTGTCGCAATCTTCAAACTAAGTTCAGATAACCGACGGTTGTTTTGGATAAAATCAGAAAAAATACAACGCAAATGCGAAAGGATAAATAGGTATGAATATATGCGTTTTTGGCTCATCAAGTGAGCAAATTGACAAAATCTATCTTGAATCTGCCGAGCATCTCGGCAAAAAGATTGCCGAAAAGGGCTACAACCTTGTTTTCGGTGCGGGAAAATACGGTGTTATGGGCGCATCCGCCCGAGGCGCATACAGCGCAGGTGGCCACACAATCGGAGTTACACCCGATTTTTTTATTGATGTGGGTGTTGTTTTTGACAAATGCTCTGAACTTATTGTAACAGATACAATGCGTGAACGCAAAGGTATTATGGAAGATAAAGCGGACGCTTTTGTAATTTGTGCCGGCGGTATGGGTACATTTGAAGAATTTTTTGAGGTTCTCACACTAAAGCAGCTTAACAGACACACAAAGCCTATCATTATATATAATGTAAAAGGCTACTATAACTCAATGCTTGCAATGCTTGACAATGCCGTAAGTGAAAAGTTTATGACCAATGCATGTAACAGACTCTACACGATTGCCGATACCGAAGAAGAGGTTTTCAATCAGCTCGAGAATTATGTTCCGTTCAGCTATGACAAATATGAGTTTCTTAAAAAGGACGGTGGACACAATGGCTGACCAATGCGAATTTTGTGCAAACTTTGTCAGTGATGACGAATTCGGTGATTATTGCAATATCAACCTTGACGAGGACGAAATGGCAAGGTTTTTAACCCGAAGCACAGACACCTGTCATTACTTTCAACTTTATGATGAGTACAAAATAGTGAGAAAACAAAATTAAATAATTTAAAACAGCAATATAACAAAATAAGTTACACGGTTGTAACTTTTGCCTCAAAATCTATTAAATGTCGTTTATTATTATTGTAAACCTAAAATCCCCTTAATTAAAGGGGATTTTTTGTCTTTTTATATCATTTTAAATGTTAGAATATGAACAAAAGACAAGCAGATTAAGTCCGTTAAAATATAATCGAAAAAGAATAGTTTAGAGGAATGCACAAATGTAATGTGAAAATCTTGTGAATTTATCCAAAAAAAATGACAGAGGACAAATAATTATTGCAAAATGTGCGTTGAAGGTATAGAATATTATTATGTTTTGTACAGTGGTGTGCCATTTTAGTGCATTATTTTTTAAGAGGAGAGGGTTTTTGTGGGTCTTTTTAACAGGATTATTGATAAGATGGTCAGCGACAAAGTTCCATTTAAAAAGAGAAAAAGGCTGATTGTTTTTGTTGCAATCATAACCCTTCTTTCAATGACGACAGCTACGGTTGCGTGGTTCTCAGTAAACACTTTCGCGGGCGTTGACAAGCTTGACCTCAATATCAGCCTTGCCGCTCAGCTCAAAGTAAGTATGGAAAACCACGGCAAAGACCTTGAAAAATACGGCAAGGTAATCACAAATGAAATGATTGACGATTACCTTAAAAAGCACGGTTCAAGCCTTGAAGATACGGTGCTTGACCCTGTTACAACAAGAGAGGGTACAGAGTTCACCAATCAGCGCGGCACAGTCAGAGAGCCTAACAAGCACAGCTACCTTGAATTTGAGTGCTACTTCATTGCGACTGAGGAAATGTGGGTTCACCTCACAACCGAAAGCACAAAAGCAGGCGCTGATGACGGTACAAAGGTATCGACAGAATCAACCGGTGCAAAGGCTGATGTAGTAAATTGTGCGAGAGTTGATTTCACAGCCGAGGGAACAGGCAACGGCACAACAATTTATGAGCCGAACAGAAGCACTCCCGTAAACGGACAGACAACCTTTGATTTGCCGTCAGGTTCAATGGTTTACTCAAACAACACAAGACTTTTCCATCTTAATCAGCTCGAACCTGTTAAGGTAACAGTTCGCCTTTGGATTGAGGGTAACGACCCCGAGTGTGATGACGATGTTCAGGATGCACAGCTTTCTGTACAGCTTGGCTTTATCGGATGCGATAAGGACAATAAACCAATATCATAATTAAACAAGATCCCGTAGGGGCGGTCATCGGCCGCCCGCCCTGGAGGAACTGTCATTCAACGCAGATTTCAGACAGGAGAAAAATTATGGGTTAATGAAATACGCACAATCCGACAGTTAAACGGATGCAACTTTGAGGGGAGAGAAAAACTTGTTCGGAAAAAAGAAACCAAAAATTGAACAACCGATTACTCCCGAGGAGTTAAGTCGCTTAAACGATAAGAAAATGGCAGATTCCGAGATTGAACATTTTCATGTAAAAAATGATTCAATCGAGATTGTAAAATACAAAAAGCGCAGACGGCTTTTAAGTATTATCCTTTCGGTCTGCATAATCATTCTTCTTATTCTGTTCATTGTTTCAACGCTTGTAACGCAATGGGGCGACTTGATTATCAGCATTGATTCTCCTGCCGTAAAAAAAGGTATCGTGCTTAGCGAAGACGCTGACTTCAAAACTCAGTGTGCTTCACTTACTGCGAAGCAGGTTAAGGATGTTACAAACATTACATATGCATGGCTTCCTGTTGACCTTGACACAAGCAAGGACGGTGCGCACAACGGCAAAAACTATGTTGCTTATACATTCTATTGTAAAAATAACGGAGAGGTTGAGCTTGACTATGACGCAGTGCTTGAAATCACAGGTGCGGCTAAGTCGGCAGATGAAGCAACCCGAGTTATGATTTACAAAAACGGCAAGAGCTCAATTTACGGCAAAGGTCAGTACAAAGACAGAAGCAAAGCCGAAACCGATTGTACAAAGTTTGTAAGCGATAAGGAAGTTTATAAAACATCAACCGAAAAATTCAAGGTTGGCGATATTGACAAATACACAATCGTAATCTGGATTGAGGGTAACGATCCCGAATGTATCGACGATATCCGAAACGGTCATGTAAGAATGAGAATGCTGTTCTCGGTTCGTGACGATGAAGAATCCACAGCAAAACCGTAATTTTCGGTACAGTATTACATCAACTTGGTATTATGTGCCTCGGCACTGATATAGCAAAAAATCCCTATGGTGTTTTAGGGACAAAAATTATTTTATTTAGGAGGAATTTCTCTATGAAAACAACATCAAGAAAGAGATTATTAATCTCTTCCGTAGCAATGCTCCTCGTGGCAATGCTCGCACTTGGTACAGCAACATTTGCTTGGTTCACACAGAACACATCAGCTACGGCAAACGAATTTAGTGCAAAAACTGTTAAGGCATCAGAACTTAAACTTTCAAGTGAATCCATAGATTGGACCGATACATTGAACTATGGATATAAAGATAAAGTATTGAAGCCGGTTTCAACAGTAGATGGTAAAACTTGGTTCACTGCTGTAGCTGCTAGTAAGGATTCTTATGCTACAACAAAAGCGTTAGCAGAAAAAGTAGAATCTGCTAATGTGAAGAATTTTGCTATTGTAGACGAGCTGAATATTCAGAATCAGGGCGGTGCAGCTGTTGAAAATGTTAAAATTAATTTTACTCTGAAAGAAACTGATGCTAACGATTCTAATACAGCTAACAAATATCTCCGTATTGCTCTTGTGAAGGTAAATAGTAAAGGCGACAAATCTGATCCAAGTTATGCTGCTAACTTTGCTAAATCTGTTTACGCTGCTGGTGCAGATTCAGCAGAAGCTATTTCTTCAATTGATGTGGATCCGATTGCTACTGCTGTGATTGATGCAAAAGATGCATCTAAGGGTGTTACTATTCCTGTAGGTAAACTTGAAGCTTTTAATGCGAAAGATGAAAGCAAGTGCACAGCATACTATAATATCTATGCATGGTTTGAGGGTCAGGACACAAATTGTCAGGATGCTTTTGCAGGTAATAAGATGCCGGAAGTTCAGTTCTCGGTAACAGGTGATACAGCTGCACAGCAGTAATGATAGTAATATTTAATATTTCTGCTAATTAATTTCGCAAAAATCTAAATGCAATGGAGACCCCTTATGAAAAAAGTTGTAAAAAGAATAGTAAACATAATAATTGACATTATTGTAGTTTTGATTCTGGCGGTGTCGATTTTAATCGTTACATTGTCACTAACTTCCAAATCATCAGGGGTTCCCAATGTTTTCGGTGTTGCACCCCTCAGCGTTTTGTCAAGTTCAATGGAGGACACAATCAACACAGGTGATATGATCCTCTGCGAGGTTACAAATGATCCCTCGTATGAATATGAAAAAGGTGATATTGTTACATTCCCAATCACAGTCAACGGTGAGTCCGTTCTTAACACCCACCGAATTGTAGAGGTTATTAAGGATGACAACATTACCTACTACAGAACACAGGGTGACAACAAGAAAACCAACCCGGAGCCAGATAAGGATCTTCAAACCTCTTCAACTATTGTTGCCAAATACACAGGTACGAGGATTGGCGGCGTGGGTAACTTTTTAAGCTTTATCAGAACTCAGCTTGGATTTTTCCTCTGCGTTCTGCTTCCGATGATTATTTTCTTTGTTTATGAAGCGGTTCGTGTTGTTCTCAACCTGCTTGCCTACAATAAGGAAAAAACTCTTGAACAGGCACAGCTTGCGGTTGATTCCGCCGAGCTTACCGAAGAACAGAAAAAGAGAGCTATTGAGGAATATCTTGCCTCCGTCGGAGAAAATCAGGACAAGGCGGAAAATGAGCCTGAAGTACAAACACCTGCTGACGGCAATAATTCCGCTGATAATTCCGATTAAGTTATGACAAATTTGTCCCTAACGCATTCATAGCGTTTATCGTAACGGTATATTTCTTTCTCAGCCTCAGAGCTGAGAAAGAAATACAGTTACATACTGTAGGGGCGGTCATCGGCCGCCCGCCTTGAAGAAGCTGTCCTTTATGACAGATTTCAGATAGGAATTTAGAAATGTGTTCTTACACAAAAGATGAGAGTAGATTTTTTTAAGGAGACGAAGTACCGTGGATACAGTATTTAAATTTCTTTTTGAATTTCTCGGTCAGTTTTTTGGCTCATTATGGTCAATAATCACCGGGTTATTTGGCGGAGTAGGCAATGCCTTTGATTTTTCCGCTTATGTAAACATTATTAATGCCTATACCACGGAGCTTGGCGGCCTCGCATGGGTAATTGCGATTATTGCCATTGTGCTTCTGGTAGCTGTGCTTGCACTTTGCGTATGGCTTATTGTCGTCGCTGTAAAAAAGTTTATTCGTTCGCACAGAAGAAGAAAAGATACAGATTCTCTTGTTAAAGAGGTTCAGGCACTCAACAAAGAGGTTATGAGACTCAACCTTGAAAAGGATAAGATTCTCTCTATGAAGGTTTCACAGATTGGTCTTAACCCCAACGAGATTTCAGAGCTTACAGGCGAAGAAATCGAGTCGCTCAACAACGGCGAAGAAGAGGACACAGGCGAAAGCCGTTTCTACAAGCTTACGGAAATCGACCAGCTTTGGGCAGATTATGTTCCGCCGGTTTATGACAACGACATCACACTTCCCGAGTTCTGTGAGCGTTTCAGACTCTTTGCTTGTTCACAGCTTGGTCTTTACTACGATATTAAGCTTATCAGACTTTTTGTTGCTGCGTTTGCGTCTACCAGACTTATTATCCTTCAGGGTATTTCAGGTACAGGTAAAACTTCACTTGCTTACGCCTTTGGTAAGTTTGTAAACAATCCTTCAATCGTTGCTTCCGTTCAGCCGTCATGGCGCGACAGAACAGAGCTTTTCGGTTACTTCAACGAATTTACAAAGAAGTTCAACGAAACCGAGCTTCTCCGTGCAATGTATGAGGCATCGTATAACGAAAACATCTATGCGGTAATCCTCGATGAGATGAATATCGCTCGAGTTGAGTATTACTTTGCCGAGATGCTTTCAATTCTTGAAATGCCGTCAAGAGATGAGTGGGTTGTTGATATCATCCCGAACTCTTGGCCGTCTGACCCGAAGCATATCGTGAACGGTCAGCTCAAAATTCCGCCGAATATGTGGTACATCGGTACTGCGAATAACGATGACTCGACATTTGCTATCACAGATAAGGTTTATGACCGTGCTATGCCGATTAACATCGACACAAAGGGTGTTGCTTTTGACGCACCTCTCACAGACTCTGTATACATTTCATACAAACATTTTGAGTACATCCTCAATGCCGCTAAGGTTCAATTTGTTGTTTCGGAAGAGAACCTCAAAAAGATTGCTCTCCTTGACGATTATGTTATTGAGCATTTCCGCATAGCTTTTGGTAACCGTATTGTAAAACAGCTTCGTGACTTTGTTCCTGCTTATGTCGGAACAGGCGGTACAGAGCTTGACGGTCTTGACTATGTTCTTGCCCGCAAGGTATTTAGAAAATTTGAGTCACTCAATCTTTCATACATTCGTGATGAAATAGATGGCCTTTGTGCGTATATTGACGAGCTTTTCGGCGAAGAAAATATGACTGAGAGCAAGGATTATCTCCGTATGCTCAAGAAGCTTGTATAATTTTAGCAATTCAGGGCGAACTCTGTTCGCCCTTTGCTTGGTGAAAGGACTTTGTTCCTTTAGCGGTAAAACTATCTGATTGGAGAAAAATCAATGGCTGATTTTGGTAAATATTTCAGAGCATATATGTATATGCAGGACATTCTGAAAAATGATTTTACTTACAATTACATAACAGAAGGCCTTAAGGACGGCGATAAGGGCGAGGATAAGCTCGACGGTAAGACCAACGAAAAGGTAATTGATATGGAATGGGTTGTTGCCATTGAGGAAACACTTCCGTACATTCAGAAAGCAATAGACGAACAGCGCCGTTTTATTAAGCAGGTTGACAATGTTGTTAGAGTTGAGCTTGCAAAAAAGATTGGTCCCGAGTCGGTTAAGCACCTTTCGCAGCACACTAACTTTATTGCCAAGGTTGAGGGGGATATGGTAACGCCTAACAAAATCCTCACAATTGAGCGCGAAGAAAGCTTTGCTATTTATGAAAACCGTGTGCTTATGACGCTGATTCGCAAAGCGCTTCACTTTGTTGACGATAAATATTCAAAAATGAAAGATGTGCCGAACGACAGCTATAATAAAATTTCTATGGTTCGCCACATTGATTTTAATGAGAAAAAAGTAGATTTTAATCTTAACTATATAAATGAATCTCACGAAACTCTTGCAGATGACCTTGATGTTCTTGATGTTTCTCAGCTTTCGGACTTTGACCGAATCAGAAGAATCAGAACAACCCTTAATGAGTTTTTAAACACTCAGTTGATTAAGGAAATCTCAAAAGAGCCTGAGGTTCGTCCGCCGCTCATGCAGACCAACCTTCTCAAAAAGAACCCCAACTTTAAAAGAGTGGTTGAGCTGTGGAACTTTCTCGACAGCTACAAGCGTAAAGGCTTTGAGGTTGTAAGCGAGGAATACAACGGCAAAATGACAGATACTGTTCAGCAGGATGTTTACTTTGCGATGGGATTCCAGCATTTTATGATGTCTATTGCTACAAACCCGGGACTTCGTTCAATCCTTAAGGAACAGTACGACGCTGAAAATGCACGAATTGCCGAGGAAGAATCAAAGCCGCAGAAGACCCGCGAGGCGGTTATGCAGGCACAGCTTGATGCTGTTCGTAAAGAGGAGATGGAAATCCGCCTTCGTGAAATCCGTGAACGCGAAAAGAAAATTCTTGACCTCACGAATGAAATCAAGAATTTAAAGGTTATAATTGATCAGAAAGAACAGCAGATTCTCACTCTCAGGGGCAGGGTTTCTGCTCTTGAAGACCAACTTGAAGAGGTTAAGAAAGAGCTCCAGCAGACAAAACTCAAGTTGATGGAGGCAGAAAAGAGGATTGCCGAGCTTGAGGAAGAAAATCAGCAGTTAAAAGATACTATTGAAGAGTTGAATAAAACGATTGATGAACTCAATCAGACTATTGACACACTCAATAAAAAAATAGTAGAATTAAATAACAGAATTCTCGTGCTTGTGCAGGAGAATGCTCGTTTGCAGACAAAGGTGAAAGAGCAGGAAGCTGTTATCGCTGAGCAGAAGGCTCATATCGAAGAACTTGAAACTCAGGTTGCCGAGCAACTTGCAAAGATTACGGCTCTTACGGAAAACCTTGAAAAATGTCATGCGCAGATTGAAGAGGACGCTCGTAAGATTACCGATTTGTCTGACAAAAATGAGAAGCTCACTGATACTCTCCAAACCGAACGCATTCAGCATAAGGAAACAGTCAACAAAATGAATGCCGATTTTGCTGAAGAAAAACAGCAGATGAACGACGCTCATTCGGCAGAGGTTGAATCGCTTAACCATAAATTCAACGATGCAGAGGTTGAACATAACACTTATGTAGCAAAGCTGAATGCGGATTTTGCGGCAAAGGCAAATGAAACAGAGCAAAAGCATCTTAAAGAGCTTGCAGATAAAGAAGAAACTCACAAGAATGAACTTGTTGAAATTAAGGAAGCCAACCTTAAATCATCAGCCGCAAGCAATGCCGCTCACGCTTCTGAGCTTAAAAAGGCTTATAAGTCGGTTGACAAAAAGGTTGAGCTTGCAGAAAAGGCTTGCGAAAAGCGTATGAAAGCCAAGGTTGCCGAGGTTAAAAAAGAGGCTCAGGCTGAAATTCGCAAAGCCGAAAAGAAAGCAAGCGAAAAAATCAGCCTTGCTAAGGATGAAATTAAATCTGTCAAGGATACAGGCGATTTGTTCGTTCGTGACTACGGCTTCGGCAGTGTTGCAGTTGTTTCAAAATATGCCGAAGAGCTTGCAAAATTCGGCAAGCTTTCAATCGCAGACGAGCTTATAAACGCACAGAAAAGCGTAAGATCTCTTTGCATATGCAGAAGTAAAAAGGGTGTTGTGCTTGCAGGCTTTTCACAGAGCGGCGCAAGCGTATATAATGTTTATAAAAAGCAGGCAGATCTTACTGTTGCATTTAACGATTTGTGTTCAATGCTGAAAGGTATGAGCAATCTGCCGATTGTAATTACATTCTCCGGTGTTGACAGACCGTTTGTGATGAATTTTGAAAACATTGTAAGAGATGCAACCAAAAGAAAAACAACTGTTTTCCATAACAAAACTCTGAAAGCAAACGGATTTGTTTCAGTTTACTTTGGTAAAGAATAAGGGGCAAAAATGAAAAACTCTACTGCGCCCAACAGAAAAACGGGCAGAATGATTGCTAAAAATTTAATAGTTCTGTTCACTGTTGCACTTGCCGGCTTTTGCGGCATTCAGGCGTGGTTCACTGATAAACAGACAGCCGAAGCCGATGGCATCAACATTGAGTGTCAGGCACCTGACGGTATTGAAATTGCTGTTGTTAAGCACGAAGATCCGGCTCCGAAGGATGACGCAGCGTACAAAAATACGATTGAATTGAACAGCAAAAATTATTCGTTTATTGATGATATCAAGATGACTGAGGTTTCGAGCGACGGATACACATTTTATAAGCCGCCCCTCAAACAGGAAAACGGAGTTGCTTCTCCTATTCTTGATGTTGCCGACTGGGATCTTGCCGACAGTTCGGTTCACTTCCTTTCTTTTGACCTGTATGTTCGTTCAAAATCCAAGTTCGATATTTATCTGGACAGTAAATCTAAAATCAGTCCGAATGCAAAAAATCTTACAGGTGAAAATGCAGATAATAAGAGTGATTTCGGTGAAAGCGGTGACTCAAAGGGAATTTCAAGAGACTGCGTAACCGGTGCGGTAAGGTTTTCGGTTGCAAATTATAAAACTTACGAAACAAAGCTTTTGTGGATTCCTGCCCCGAACATTTTACTTAATGTAAATTCAGATACAACAAAGTATTCTGTAAGCACAGACAAGCGTGAGGGCGAATCATATTCGCATGGTTATTATGAAAAAGACGGTAGTAAATGGGTTAAAAAATTCGTTTCCGCCGATGACGGTTCATCACTCGGTCAGGTTTTTGTTGCAAACAGCGATGGCTTTACAACCAAAGGGGATTACACATACGAGCTTGGTTCAAAGAAAAAAATTATGTCTTTAGAAAAGGACACAACTCAAAACGGCATATATACTGGAATGGTAACCTGTAATATGTGGGTTGACGGCGAAGACGCTGAGGCAAGACTTGCCCTTGTAAACGGAAAGTTCAAAGCAAACCTTGTTCTCTCAAAGGGCGATGAACAATAAAAAATAAAAATCAGGAAAGGAGTAATGAAGTATGAAACTGAAAGAAAGAGTGCAGAACTCGTTTTTTGCACTTTCCGACAACAGACTTCTTGGCAGAAAAAAGCTCGCAATTTCATATGTATCATTGTTCCTTGTTTTTACTCTTGTGCTTGTAACAACGGTGGCATGGTTTACCGTAAAAGATACGGCAAGTATTAATTCTCAGGCGTTTTCACTTGAGTCAAGTGCTGCACTCCGTGTCAATGACGGTCAGGAAGATCTTTCAAACCACCTTGTTGTTAAAGGCTTTAAGCTTGAAGAGGCTTCAAGCGTTGACGGAAGGAATATGTTCTTCCCGTCAGAGGGCAACTTTAAGGATTCAACATCTGCCATGAAATTCCGAGAAGGAACTGCAGGCGATAGGAATAAAACATATGTATATAAGGATTTTAAGCTTAATGCCGATTCAGATATGACAAATGTTTATGTCAAAGGCTATAATATTAAAATTGTTTCGGCAGACGGTAAAACTGTTCTCGGTAAGTTTGACGGCTCAACCGAGATTATTCGTGACGATAAAGGCGTTCCTGTCGATCAGAAGGTATATGATCCTTGTCCGTTAAGACTTGCGTTTATTACCGACAGCAGTAAAACTCCTACTGTAATTGATCCAAGTGCTCTTATTGACGAGCATGCTAAAAATTATAATGCAGTAAGCTCAACAAATACAGACGGCTATCCTGCTACGAAGCTTTCATCATGCAAGACATTTTCTGATTTCTATTTCTATTCAGGCGAAAGCTTGTTCACGCTTTTAGGTCAGAAACCTCTTGATGTAACATTGGTAGCATGGTTTGAGGGTGCGTATGAAGATCAGTCTGTTTATGATAAGTATGCAGGCGCATCGGTTACAATTGATGTTGAACTCGAAAGTAACTACAATGATATGGAGGCTATCACCTTTATTGATAAAACAATAGGTGATAAGGGCGAAAATACTCCGTGGATTAAAACAGATGACTGTATAGTTACCATGCAGTATAAAGATACTGATGCAACTCAGAAAACTGTCGTTATGAAATATCTTGGTTCGGTAGACGGATATAATACATGGACAGCTGCGTTACCAAAAGATGTAATAACAGATATAAGTTTTTTCAGATTCAGTACAACGAATAATATAATCTATAACTCATGGCACACCAAGGATAATGTGAATAACGAATTGAGCGATACGGCAAAAGGTTGGATAAAAGCCCCTGGTTTGTATCCGTTACAGGAAAGCAGAATTGTAAACGGTAACCGCAGCCTTGTTTATACTGCTAAGAGAGGTAACGGTTATGGTAAAACCGACAGTACTTTTGAAAGACTGTCCCCTTGTATCGGATACTGGGATTATAGTCCGAGCGGCTCTACTGTTGAAACAACAGCACCTTCACCCACAACTCCGACAAGCGGAGGAGGATCTTCCGAAGATCCTGAAATAAATACAGGCGTGTATCTCAATATTCCGGATACGAAACAGTGGCTCAGAAATTATCTTATAAGCGGAGCTTATGAACCTTATGTAATTTATAATTATAACGGCGTAAAATCAGACCATTTGATGCAGTTTGATTCTGACGGTGCAAGATGTACCCTTGATAATTGCAGTGCGCCGAGAGGCTCACGAGTTATCGGATTTAAGTTTGTGAACAAGAACGGTACACACACTCAGCTTATTCCGGCGAAGAATGAATATATATTCTCCACACCGTTCAATGTTTCTTATGACGTAACCAACGATGATACCGCAACGTATCATTAATAATGCAAAATATAAAAAGGAGGTGTCACAATGAAAGAGAGATTTGCTCTTTTGGCGGCTTATTTTAAAGAAAAGCTTGCAATCGGCAAAAAGTCGGGCAAAGAAAAGAGAAAAAGCATGATTTTAAGCATTGTGGCACTTGTTGAAGTGTTGGCAATCGCTATCGTGTCGGTTTCTGCATGGGTGGAAACAATTTCAACCATTAAGCTTGATTTGAACAACGGTACAATTGATAACTATGTGTTTACCAACGCTAATATCGGCTATGGTAACGGCTATGACGGAAAGACAATTGATCTTACAAAATATTTTCGTCAGGCAGGCGATGTTCACCTTGCCTCGGCAACAAGCGCAAACGGCACAGATGTTTATTTCCCGACCTTAACTGCAAACGGCGAGCCGTCTGCTACATACAGAAAGGCTACTGTAAACGATAAGAATGTCAACTACATTGATTTTTCTTTCAATGTTACCGCAAAGGGAACAAAGGCATCATTCTATTTTGAAAAGATTCCAACAATCAAGGTTAACGATGCTGATGCAGATGAGGAAAAGCTCCGTGTTTCATTCGTTTGTGACGGCAGTAATACGGTTGTCTGCGGTAAGAGCGACAGCACGGCAGAGGTTGTTTCCGGTACAAACCTGAATACTACAAAGCAGGAAAATGTAAAATCTTTCGGTTCATACACGGGTTCAACAGCAGAAAGTCCTCTTTTTACCGTTCCGGCAGATTCAAAACCACATAAGGTTACAATGCGTGTGTGGTTACAGGATGACAGCAGAAAGACAAAGTATGCCGGACAGACTGTTACAATTGACAACTTCAAGCTTATTACTCAGAGTCCCCAGACCGGAGAATTGACTTTTTACGATAAAACAACGGGCGATCCATCTCTCGGTGCGGGTTGGGCTACCAAAAACAATCGTGCAATCTGGATTAACCAGGCTGGCAAAAGCGAGTATGAAAAGCTTTCAAAGGATTCGAGCGGTAACTATTTTATTAAGCTCGGTTCAGACTATACAGATAATCCTAACGCAGCAGTTACCTTCTACAGCTGTGAATCAACCGTAACATCAAATCCGCAGAACAGCTATGTTGCAAAATGGACAACCACTCTGAAAACTGCTGTTGATGCCGAATCACAGACATTCACAGCCTACGGATATAAGGATTCGTCAAATAACGGCTACGGCACATGGGGAGAGGTTCAGAAAATTCTCCTCTCAAGTGAAGATGCAAGTACATTGCCGATGACACAGGTTGACGGAAAGTATCTTGCGGTTGATATGTATGTTCAGGGCAGTTCAACTCCGATAGCAATGACTTTTGAACCGAATGAAAATGCATCACTCAGCGGTTGGGTTGCATATTTGCCCAATCCTAACAGCAATGCAGCACGTTCGATTACATTCAAATTTACTTACAAAGGCAAAGATTACAGCATCAGCGCACCGAACAGAAATTCTTCGGTGAACTATGTTATTACTTCACAAAACACAGGCTACTGGGCGCCTCCGGCTATTGTTTCCGTTTATTCTACATGTATGGATGAAAAGGATAATAATGCACCAATGGGCACAGTAAGCGTAACAGGCGGTATGGACGGCGCAACAAGAGTTAAGGTTACAGAGGGTACAACCGTCACTCTTAATGCAAAACCGACCGACAGCAACAAATACAGATTTATCGGTTGGTATTCTGACCCCGAATTTAAAGCTCCAGTTACCCTCAGCAATGGTGCTTACCAGGCAAATGACACATCAGCCGAGCATAAGTTTTATGCGAAATTCCAAAGACAGTATAAGGTTGAGGCAAAAGCTGTTTCGGACGGAGCTGTTGCAAACAGCACAGGTGGTACTGTTAAGATTTCAGGCGGCGAAGAGGGCGCATACACTGTCGGTTCGTACCTTGAGGGGCAAAACACATCAATCACAGCCACTCCAAAAGAGGGCTATGACTTCAATGGTTGGTATTCTGACGAGAAATGCACAAAACTGGAAAGTCAGGATCTTACGCTTTCAATTAAGAATATTCAGGCAAATCATTTGTATTATGCCAAATTTATGATTAAGCAGTTCTCGGTAACAGCGGTTGCAAATCATCCGAATGATAAGAAAAACAGCACAGTACAGTTTTCTTCACCGTCATCTGCGGCTTCTAATACAAGCGTTACCGTCAAGGTAAACTACAATGGTTCTGCAACTTTTGTTGCGAATGCAGGCGAGGGTTATGAGTTTGTCGGCTGGTATTCGGACGAAAACTGTCAGACACTTGTCAGTAAAACGACTCCGTACAAAGTAAGCAGCATAAAGGCTGACTATACTCTGTATGCAAAATTCAAGATTATCAATCTTAATCTCAAAGTTTATTCAGTAACAGAGGGAAAAATCGACGGAGCGGGCGGTACGGTTCAGCTTGGAGCTGATACCCCTGCCACAAAGATAGATACAACTGTTGAGTGGGGTACGCTTGCCACACTCACGGCTAAAGCAAATGCAAACTATGAGTTTAAGGGTTGGTTTACCGATCCGCAATGCAGTATAAAGGCAGACAGCAATATTCTTAATGATTGTCAGTACACAGATAAGACAGTGCAAACTGCGGCAATAAAGAAGGATTTGACTCTGTATGCAGAGTTTTCGGATGTATCATCTCGCAAAGTTACCGCTAATGCCGTGTTCGGCGGAAATATTGTTGATACAGCAGGTACTGTTCAGGCGGGCGTTTCGCAGGAAGGTGCAAAATCAACTGCGGTGGTTACCAACGGTAATAGCGTAACTCTTGTTGCAAAAACAAATCCAAATTATAAGTTTATGGGTTGGTATTCCGACAGGGAGTGTACAACAAACCTTGTATCATCGGAACAACAGCTTGTTCTTACAAAAGTCGATGCCGATTGCGAATACTACGCATTGTTTAAGCTGCAGTCATTTTCAGTCAACGCAGTTGTTGACGATGATTCAGTAGGTACGGTAAAGTTTACTGCACCTAAAGAAGTTGGACCGTCAACTGCAGTTACAGTTTCGGTGGATTATGACGGAAGTGCAACATTTGTTGCAACCCCTGCCGAGGGTTATGACTTTGACGGTTGGTATAACGATTCAAGCGTTACTCCCGTCAGCAACAAGGCAACTTATGTTTGTGAAAACATCAAAGATAGCTTTACTTTACATGCAAGGTTCAAGCTTAAAGAATTTGAGGTAAAGGTTTCAGCCGTACTTAACGGAGCAGTCAGCAATGCATGCGGTACTGTTCAGGCTGGCGATACAACAGCCGCAAGCACAGTTTCTACTGTTGCAAAGTGGGGCGAGAGTGTTGCACTGACAGCTACTCCAAAGTCGGGTTATTCGTTCAGTGGTTGGTACACAGACCTTGGCTGTACACAACCGTATACAGACGATTACAAAAACAATCCTTTGACAACGGTTATCAAGGCTAATACAACTGTTTATGCTAAATTTGAAGTTGAACAAAAGCGTGATGTTTATCTGCAAGTTCCTAATGAATGGAAAACATATAACGATGGTGCAAATACATCAAGTATTGCCTTATATATGTGGCAAGGTGGTACATCACATTGGTTTGACATGACTCTTGTTGAGGGGAATGTTTACAAGGCTGAAATTACAAATGAGAGCGATTATAATTGGATTTCTTGTGAAAATTATATTTTTGTAAAGATCAAGAACACAAGCGATAATAGTTATGACTCGAAAAACAAATGGAATAATAAACTTGTACAGACAGAGGATATAGTTGGTAGGGATTCCGGTTGTAATTGCTATGTAATAACATCGTCCGGTAATACTGATAAAGCTTCTGGCAAATGGGCAACCTATCCGTTTGCCAGCTATGAAGTTGTGCTTGATGCCGTAAGCTATGATTCAGCAGGCTCTAAGGAAACAAACGGCTTTACAGGCGGTAAAGTCAGCGTTGGCGGTGTTGAGCACACAAGTGCCGTAACAAATACATATCCCGCCCAGACAACCGTTACGGCAACAGCTGTTTGCAATGAAGGTTATCAGTTTGCCGGCTGGTTTTCCGACAGCGACTGCATAAATAATGTTGCAAATAATGCCGAACTCAGTATTTTAGTAAATTCTCCGATTCATTATTATGCGAAGTTTATTAAGAGTTCAACAAAGGTAATGTACTTTGACCCGAACGATAACTGGACAACCCATAAAAATGAGCGTTTTGCTGCCTATGTGTATGAAAAATCAACCGGCGACGGAAAGTGGTACAGTATGACAGAAGATGCATCTCGTAATTGCTATACATTTACTATGGATGCATCGGGCAAATATGACAGGATTATATTTAGCCGAATGAATGGCAATACAACCGAGAATAGTTGGAATAATGAATGGAACCGTACTCCGGGTACTCACGGAGGTAATGTAGAAGGTATTGTCATTCCGACAGACGGAACAAACTGTTTTGTTCAGGGAACCGGAAACGACGGTTGGGATAACTGCGGTGGTTCTTGGACAACAAAGTAAAATTAAAGGTTAAATCAACGGAGGTGAAACCATGAAGAAATCAAAATTTGCAATTGTAATCGCACTCGGTCTTGTACTTTGTCTGCTTTGCGGTGTGACCACGACTTTTTCATGGTTCAGCCGTCCTCGAACCGAATCGGGTGACTCTCTCAGGTGGAGCGGTCAGTACAAAATCAGCAACGGTCAGAACATCAGCATCAAAACCGTTGAGTCAAGTGATGACGGCTCTACTTTCGGTGAAAATGCAGTTACTAATTTCGGAGGTTCTCTGGAGGCAGGAAAGAGAAGATATTTTTGCACCGAAATTTCTAACTCGGGCAATGCCGAACAGAATGTTTCGCTTTTCATAAAAGGTCTGAAAACGGCATCTGCGTCGGGACTTTATGTCGGTGTCAACAAACCGCTCAAGACATATAGGTCTTATAATGATATTGTCGGTAGTAACAGTACATATACGAAAACTTCGCTTGAAAAATACAGATTTTATTTAGATACAAACAATGTATCATCTTGGAAAGATTCCACTACAACAATCAAAATCCGTTATGGAACAGGTGATGCCTCAAAAAATCCAAATTGGCAGGGCAATCCTATTGTTATGACACCAATCAGCGGTCAGAACACACGAGTGCTGTATGTTGATGTACCTAAAACTGCAAAAGTTGTGCAATTTTATGCTAACGATGTCAATACCGGTGCTAATGCTACACCGTATATGCTGTTGAAAGCTTATTGTCCGAATTTGGCTGTTGATAACTGCTATAAGTTTACCTTGCAGACCAACACATCAGGAAGTTACGGTAACCATAACTGTGATACACGTTCTTTTGGTAAGCCTTTAACTGACTGTGCTAACTTTATCAATTGTTACAACAGTATTAATATTCCGCTTGGCTCAACATTTAACGCAGGCCTTGTTGCAGGAACGGACTATATAGGTAGCAGTATAAGCTATTCGTCATCATCAAACGGCGTGTTTACAGTCGATAAAAACGGTGTAATTACTCCTGTGGCTGAAGGCACTGCAGAGCTCACAACCACAATTAAGGGTGGTGCATATGGAGATACCTATTCCGTAACCACGGAAATCAGTGTTACATCTGCAAGCACAGATTCAATTGACACACCTATTGTGACAAACCTTGAAATCAAGCCGAAAGCTACTGACGGACCTACGGTTTCAAAGGTGTATTGGTACATCAAGAATGAATCGTCATCAACAATAACATACACGCTTGATGATGTTTACATCTCGCTTTAAAATTTTAGATTTTTAAATTTACAAAAGGGTTGTTTTTACAGCCCTTTTTTATTATAATTTATAATCGGTAGCAGAGAATAAAATCCGCCCGTTTTGACGAATATATACGCATTTTCGTTATATAAAATATGTTCATTAACGGATAGCTTGTGTTTGTACGAACGATTGCAATGTTACATTCGGGGGAAATATGTTTTGAATTTAACAAACTGTCTTCACGAACTGAGAACGGTGGCACACCGCCACGAATAATTACGCAAACCACAAAACAACCCTCGGGCGGATATGTTTCGCACATTGCAAACAATCTACACGAACCGGGAACGGCAACTTGCCGTGGAGGAATTTATGGATAAAAATAACGATTTTGAAAATGCGGTTGAAGTGACATCTGTAACAACCGAACACCCCAAATCAAAAAATAGAATAAGGAAAAGGCATGAATCAAAGCTACATAAAACCCTGCGGATAATTAAAAATATAATTTGCTGGGGAGTGCTAGCAATACTTGTGCTGACCGTAATTGTGTTTATGGGTTCAAAGGTGAACGGAAAAACACCTTCGCTTTTCGGATATTCCGTGCTACGAGTTTCAACGGGCAGTATGCAGCCCGAGCTTATGATCGGCGATGTTATTCTCGGAAAGAGCGTTGACAATCCGACCGCCCTCAAGGTCGGCGATATTATCACCTATCGCGGCAGTGGGCAGACCGAGGGACTTCTCGTGACTCATAAGGTTGTAGTTGCACCGTATAAAACAGCTGACGGCACATACAAGCTACAGACAAAGGGCATTGCAAACGATGCTCCCGACCCTGAAATTTCAACCGAAGATGTGCTTTATATTATGGTGTGCAAGCTTGGATTCATTGACACATTGTACAACCTTTTCTTCTCACCGTGGGGACTGCTGATTTTTATTGCGGCGCTGCTGCTGATATTCATTGATGAGCTTGTCGTTATAATCCGCATACTTACGGGACATGACAAATCACCGAAGGATAGCGACATCAACGAAATTATAGACCGTTTGCAGAAGGAAAAATTGCAACAAAAGGCCGAATCCGACAACGATACAAAATCGGAAGAATAAATAAAAGCTGAATATATTTAATTTCGGACGAAAGGAAAATTCTCTTTTCGTCCGTTTTTTGTTGGCGAAAAAGACAAAGCGGAAAAATGGTGAAAATAGCTTTTATATGGGCTAAAATCGGCTTTTTAGTTGCATTTTTGGGCGATTTGTGGTATATTTTATACGGTCAAATTTGACCGTAACATACTGATTGTGTTTAGAAATTGATATGTTAAGGGTGGTTTCATGGATTACAAATTAATAGCGCTTGACATTGACGGTACGCTGACAAACTCCCAAAAGGAGATTACTCCCCGTACAAGATATGCTCTTATGGAGGCGCAGAAGCAGGGCAAGAAAATTATTCTTGCGTCAGGCAGACATCCCGTAGGAATTATGCCGATAGCAAAAGACCTTATGCTTGACCGTTTCGGCGGTTTTATTATGGCTTTCAACGGCGGCAGGATTATCAACTGCGAAACAGGCGAAACTATGGTGAGCAAGCTGTTTCCGCTTGAATATCTTCCCGACATCGTGAATGTTTTGAAGGATTCGAACATTACAATCAACACATACGATGACAGGCGAATCATCTCGGATAATAAGGTTAATGACTATACCTATGTTGAAAGGGACGTTATCAAGGCTGAAATGGTTGTTGTTGACGATTTTATCTCATCTGTAAGATTTGATATCAACAAAATTCTTCTTGCAGGCGAACCCGATGAGCTTGACAAGTATCAGAAAATTCTTGCAGACCGTTATGACGGCTTGCTCGATGTATATAAAAGCGCACCTTATTTTCTTGAGATTATGCCGTTTGGTGTTACAAAAGGCTCAATGCTTCCGCTATTGCTTGATAAACTCAAGATTAAAAGGGAAGAGCTTGCCGCTTTCGGCGACAACTACAACGATATGACAATGATAGGTTATGCAGGCTTCGGCGTTGCAATGGGTAATGCCGAAACCGATGTAAAGAAGATTGCCGATTACATCTGCGAATCAAACGATAACGACGGTATTGCAAACACACTTGATAAATTCGTCTTAAAGCAATAGGTCGCAAAGTTTGAACCTAATATAAGCTTGAAAATATAAAATATAATTTAACGGAGCGTCAGATTTGACTTAACCCTTTAAAAGAGTTGAAAAAACAGAATCTGTCGCTCCTTTTTGTATATAATAGCCAAATTGAGGGCTTAATCTTTGGCGGCATCAAAGTTGTAATAATTCTTTAAAAGAAAAATATATGAGGCTGTCTAAATTATAATATAATTGTATGTTATGTTGTACAAAGTATAACAAAAGGAGGAAAATCTATGGCAAAAATCAAAAAATTGCTTGCTTTGATTTTGTCGATTTGCGTAATTTGCACGGTATCTGTTATGTCCGTAAGTGCGGCTAATACAGATGACGATAACGACACTTCGGCATCAAGCACAATCACAGTACATTACTACTGTGAGGAAGGCACGCCCACAATCTATTATTGGAACAGTCTTCCGAAAAACATCAGCACGGAGTACCCCGGCGTTAAGATGACTTCCGAGGGAAACAACTACTACAAGTACACTTTCAACGATGTAACAAAAATCAATATGATGTTTGTTACAAACGGAAAGCAGTCTGCGGAACTCACAAGGAACACAGGCGAGTGGTGGTACAAAAATAAGAGATGGTCAAGCAAAAATCCTGAAGATATGCAGGAATTTGACCGTGTTGACATGCGTGAAGACACAATTTATTTTGTAATCACAACCCGTTTCTATGACGGTGACACAGGTAACGATGTTCATTGCTGGGACGACTCACAGGCAAACAACCCCGACAGCGATCCCGCATGGCGTGGTGACTTCAAAGGTCTTATCGACAAGCTCGATTATATTAAGGCTCTCGGATTCAGCGCAATCTGGATTACTCCTGTTGTAACAAATGCGTCAGGCTACGATTACCACGGCTACCATGCAATGGACTTCTCAACAGTTGATGTTCGTTATGAGAGCGACGGCGCTACATATCAGGATCTTATTGATGCCGCTCATGAAAAGGGCATCAAGATTGTTCAGGATATCGTAGTTAACCATTCAGGTAACTTCGGTGAGGCAACTCTTGCTCCTATGTTTACAAAGGAATACGACTCAATTCAGGATCTTGCTTCTGTAGATTGCATGAAGGTTATTGAGGGAAGCGACTTTGCTAAAACATTCCCGAACTACGATGACCTTGAGCCTAAGTATCAGTATGCCGCAAGACTTAATATCATGAAGGATACTAAGGAGCTTGACTCCGGTAATCACGACACGGAAAACTACTATCACCACTTCAAAGACCTCAGTTGGGAAAGCCCGACTGTACAGACAGGTCAGATTGCCGGTGACTGCGTTGATATCAACACAGAGAATCCTACAGTTGCTAATTACCTTAACGACGTTTATAACAACTATATCAACATGGGCGTTGACGCTTTCAGACTTGATACTGAAAAGCACGTTTCAAGACTTACACTTAACCAGTATTACTTCCCGTCATGGCTCAAGACAGGCGGTAAAAACTTCTTCATCTTTGGTGAGGTTTGTACTCGTGTAAGTGAATTCTGGAACCACAACATTCCTGCAATTTCAGCTCCGTTCTATACATGGGCTGAATCAGACAGCCAGTACATCGATTCATTTACAAATGATCAGGCTGCAAACATTAATCTTACACTTAAGCACTATGACAGCAACGCAAGTACAGCAAATCAGCCCACATCTGATAATGTTTATCTTGACGGTCTTAAGTATCACACACCTGATTACAGCAAGGCAAACGGCACAAGCGTAATCGACTTCCCGATGCATTGGAACTTCTCAAATGCAAGCAACGCATTTACCCGTGCTTGTGAAGAAGATCCGTACTACAATGACTCATCATGGAATGTAACATATGTTGATTCTCACGACTACGGTCCTGATATGGACAGCCGTTACGACGGCGGTACACAGTCATGGGCTGAGAACCTTGATGTACTCTTTACTTTCCGTGGTATTCCGTGTCTTTACTACGGTTCTGAGCTTGAGTTCCAGAAGGGTGTTCCTATGGACGTAGGTCCTAACGCACCTCTTTCAACAACAGGTCGTGCATACTTCGGTGACTACCTCGAGGGCGACGTAACAGCTACAGACTTTGGTACATATTCTAATGCAAGCGGTGCTGTTGCAAGCACACTTGAAGCACCTCTCGCTGTTCATATTCAGCAGCTCAACCGAATCAGAAGAGCAGTTCCTGCACTTCAGAAGGGTCAGTATACAAGAAGCAAGACTTATGTTGACGGTAATATGGCATTCGTTCGCCGTTACACACAGGGCGCTACAGACAGCCTTGCTTGTGTAACTATCTCAGGCGGTGCTACATTCAAGAACCTTCCTAACGGCAAGTATATTGATGCAGTTACAGGCGATGTTAAGTATGTTACAGACGGCACACTTACAGTATCTTCTGTTGGTAAGGCTAATATGAGAGTTTATGTTTGCTGTGCAGACGGTTTCACCGGAATTGACGGTCAGATCGGCACTAACGGTGCATATCTCAAGTAATAAAATAATGTTGTTTTTTACGGAGCAGGTTTTTCCTGCTCCGTGTTTTTCTGCCCTAAATCCTCAAATGACGGATTGCAGATTTATATCCGTCAAAATTATACTTCATTTATAAATAAATATCCCGAAAGTTGCATAATGATGAATAAAAAGACGAAAAATTATGCAAATTCTACATATAAGGTTTAAAATCGTTATGACACTTCTGCAAGAATTGTACATTTTCTTTTTTTAAAAAATGTGCTATAATATATAAAATATAGTTTCAATTTATTGTGAATTTTAAAAAGGAGTGTTTTTTATGACAAACAGCGAGTATTCGGATGTTACACCGCAGATTCATGCTCTGGCTCAGAAAATGACGCATAACTCCGTTATTGATACAGATTTATACAGTAAGTACAATGTAAAAAGAGGTCTGCGTGACCTTGACGGTAAGGGTGTTCTCACAGGTCTTACAGATATTTCTACAATCACACAGAATAAGCTTGTTGACGGAAAGCTTGTTCCTTGCGAGGGTGAGCTTCGTTACAGGGGCTATAATGTAAAGGATATCGTTGACGGTATTCTTGAGGATGACCGTTTCGGTTTTGAAGAGGTTACATATCTTCTTCTCTTTGGCGATATGCCTAACGAAGAACAGCTTAAAGATTTTAAGAAGCTTCTCGTTCAGTACAGAACCCTTCCTCAGCACTTTGTTCGTGATGTTATCCTCAAGGCCACAAGTAACGATATGATGAATTCAATAGCAAGAAGTGTTCTCACACTTTTCTGCTATGATAAGAACGCTAACGATACATCAATCGACAATGTTTTAAGACAGTGTATACAGCTTATCTCCGTATTCCCTCTTTTGTCGGTTTACGGCTATCACGCATATAATCACTATCAGCGTGATAACAGCCTTTATATCCACCGTGCAGAGCCTACAATGTCAACAGCCGAGGTTATTCTGTCGCTTCTTCGTCCCGACAGACACTATACTCCGCTTGAGGCAAAGGTTCTTGATATGGCGCTCATTCTCCATATGGAACACGGCGGCGGTAACAACTCAACATTTACAACACATGTTGTAACATCTTCGGGTACTGATACATACTCGGCAGTAGCTGCGGCACTTGCATCACTCAAAGGTCCTAAGCACGGCGGTGCAAATGTTAAGGTTTACTATATGTTTGAGGATCTCAAAAAGCATGTTAAGGACTGGGAGGACGAGGACGCTCTTGAAGATTATCTTGAGAAGCTCCTTGACAAGCAGGCTTTTGATAAAAAAGGTCTTATCTACGGTATGGGACACGCAGTTTATACAATTTCCGACCCCCGTCAGCAGATTCTTCACGGTGCTGTTAAAAAGCTTGCGCTTGCCGAAGGTCACAATGATGAATTTGATCTTTATGAGAGAGTTGAAAGACTGGCTCCGAAGGTTATCGGCAGAAAGCGTAAAATCTATAAGGGTGTTGCCGCAAATGTCGATTTCTACAGCGGACTTCTTTACAGCCTTCTTGATATTCCGTGTGAGCTTTATACTCCGCTTTTTGCAACAGCTCGTATTACGGGTTGGAGCGCACACAGACTTGAGGAGCTTATCAACTGCGGTAAGATTATCCGTCCTGCATATATGAGCATTTCCGAAAACAAGGAATATGTTGATTTGAAAGACAGATAATACGGCGAACCGCCGTTCCCCGTTCGAGAAGTTAGTTTTACAAGTGCGAGGGTTAAATTGCCCGAGCGTATGGAAAATTGAAAGTTAAAAATCAAAGTCGGACGACAGTTTGCAAAATGCAAATCATTGTCGCCCGACCGTTTTTTATATATGAAATTAACTGTTTGGTCGTGGGGCGAATAATATCCGCACTACGATTTTTCGCAACATTCATCTTAAAACAACAAAAGACCGCTCTTTTGAGCGGTCTTTAAAGCTTGTGTTTTAAATTCAAAATCTATTGCAATCAGCAGAAGAATACATCCATTTCTTCTGCGTTGCCGTCGGCAACAAAGTATGCCTTGCTTTCTTCGGGCTTGAGATAGATTGAAATTTCCTTTGCATCCTTGCCGTATGTAGCCTTAACATTTTTGATTACTTCTTCAACAGGAACCTGTGCGCCTGCATATTCTACGAAGAAATTAACCTTTGTTTCAACCGGAACGGGCTTCTTTGGAGCAACCTTCTTTGGAGCAACTTTCTTTGGAGCTGCTTTCTTAACAGGAGCCTTTTTAACGGGTTCTGCTTTCTTAACAGTTTCAACCTTTACATTTTCTGTCTTTGTGGGTTCAGCCTTCTTTGCAGCTGCAGCAACAGTCTTAGCAGGCTCAGCCTTTGCAACAGTCTTTTTTACAGGCTCTTCCTTAACGGGAGCAGTTTTTGCAGGGGCTGTTTTTGCAGTTGTTTTCTTTGTTGTTGCCATAATAAATCCTTCTTTCAAAGTAATAAAATATTGCAGAAATAAAAGTTTTATCTTTTGTAAATATTATACATTTCAGAGTAAAAAATGTCAATAAACTGTACAAAAATTCGGCGGTTAATACATATTTGCGAAAAAATAAAATTCCTGTTAGTTGAAATGCACAATGTTATTAACTCATATTTGTGAACTATGTCGTTTTTTCTGTCAAAAAAAACGAAAAAAAGCACATCATCATTTGAAAACCTCTTGCAACTGTGCTAAAATGATAGCGATTAATTTAAGAGAGAAGAATGATTTATGGGAGAGAATTTCATCATTATTGCACAACAGGTGCTTGTACTGTTCATTTTGATTGCAGTCGGTTTTATTTGCGGTAAGAAGAAAATTATCACCGATTTTTCCGCCCGTCACATGACCGATATAGTATTGTATGTTGTGACGCCCTGCGTAATGATATCTGCTTTTCAGCGGGAGTTCTCGTTTGAACTTTTGAGCGGACTTATAATTTGCGTTGCCTGCTCTGCACTTATTTTCGCTGTGTCAATACTTATCTGTAACCTGATTTTTCATGATAAAGATGAAAGCCGTAAGGCTGTTATCCGCTTTGCAACAATCTATTCAAACTGTGCATTTATGTCCTTGCCCCTCCAGAAGGCAATTCTCGGTGATGACGGTTGGTTTTACGGCTCAATTTTCGTTGCCGTATTCAACATTTTTGTGTGGACGCACGGACTTGTTTCAATGAGCGGTGACAAAAAACAGCTTTCATTCAAAAAGCTTGTTCTCAACCCCGGTCTTATCGGTGTTCTTCTTGCAATTATCCTGTTTATTACAGGTTTTAAGCTTCCGTACATAATCAGTCAACCGGTTGAATATCTTGCAGTTCTGAACACTCCGCTCCCGATGCTTATTATCGGTTTTTACCTTTCACAGGCTGACTTTAAAAAGGCGTTCACTGACAAGGGCGTATATTTTTCTTCGGCAGTCCGTCTGATTGCTTTACCGATGATTACAGCGGTTGTAATGTCATTGTGCCGTGTCACACCCGTAATTACCATGGCTTGCGTAATTGCCACATCAGCCCCTACTGCCGCAACAACAACTATGTTTGCAACAAAGTTCAACAAGGATGTTGAGTTGTCGGTTAGTATCGTTGCCGCAACTACGGTATTTTCACTTGCAACAATGCCGCTTGTCGTAATGCTTACGGGCATGATGAGCGGATTTAGCGGTTAAGTTTAAATTGAAAGTTAAAATAGTGTGCCGCCACAGTCCTTTTGAGAAGATAGTTAGGTAAATGGATTGCATTGATGCCCGAAACGGCATTGATGCAATTTTTATTTTATATGAATTTAACTGTTTAATTGCAGAGGAAAACCGTATTCTCCCGTTAGTAATGGCAGAAAATTTATGTTCTCGAATTGGGAACGGTGGCTCGCCGTGTGGGAGGATTAAATAAACAATTACAATTCTACGCTCGGGCATAATATGATTTGGATATTACAAACTATCTACACGAATTGGGAACGGCGGCTTGCCGTAAAAATATATGGAAATCTCGGCTGAAATTTGATATAATGAACACATAAAAATATATAATCCTTTGAGGGGGACTGTATTATGTCGAGAAATCCTATGCAAAAACAGAAGCTTTTGTATCTGCGGAAAATTCTTCTTGAAAAGACCGATGAAAATCACGGGCTGACTTCAAGTGAAATTCTGGCAGAGCTTGCGTTGTACGGGATTACTGCGGAGCGAAAAAGTCTTTACGATGATTTGCAGGTGCTTGAAAAATTCGGAATGGACATCTGCAAGAGCAAATCATCAACCGTTAAATATTATGTTGCAAGCAGAGAATTTGAACTGCCCGAGTTGAAGCTTCTTGTTGACGCAATTCAAAGCTCAAAATTCATTACCGAAAAAAAGAGCATTTCCCTCATTCATAAGCTTGAAGGGCTTGCAAGTGTTCACGACGGCAAGGAACTGCAACGGCAGGTTTTTGTCGCAAACAGAGCCAAAACAATGAATGAACGAATTTATTATTCGGTTGACAAAATTCAGAATGCAATAGCACTCAACCGCAAAATCTCATTCAAATACTACCGTTGGGAACTCGATTTTTCGGGAACGGAGCGAATTGTCAAGCGTGAAAAAATCAGGAACGGCGGATATACGGCTTCACCGTGGGCGCTGTGCTGGGATGATGAGAATTACTATCTCATTGCTTATGATACCTGTGCCGACAGTATAAAGCATTACCGTGTTGACAAAATGGACGATATCGAGGTGCTAGACGATGAGCGTGACGGGGGAAAGACCTTTGAAAAATTTGATCCTGCAGATTATTCAAAGGGCGTTTTCTCAATGTTCGGCGGTGAAAAAGCTACGGTTAAGCTGTCGGTTGACAATGATTGCATAGGTGTTATTGTTGACAGGTTCGGCAGGGATATTTTTGTTACAAAGGAAAGCGGCACAACATTCGGTGTATCGGTTGATATTATGACAAGCAAACAGTTCTACGCTTGGGTATTCGGTCTTGGCGGAAAGGTCAGAATTATATCACCGCAAAATGTTGTTGATGAATTTAAAAAACAGCTTGAAAATGTAAACGATTCATTTTAATTGCCATACGGTTGGCAATATTTCATATTAAAATCGTTAAATAATAATGTCTGATTCGGAAACAATCATAACAATTATCAGTAGATAAATTGATACATTATTGCGTAGAATTAAAAATCAATTAACATACAGCAGACAGCGGAATATTTAAAATTTGCACTAATTGCAGTTTATACATTTATTTTTTGCACATTTGTCGTAATTATTGACTTTATTGTGCATAAAGTCTATTATATTGTTGCAGTGATTATTTGTGTTGTTTTTAGACACAAAATGTTTGAAAACATAATTTTTTAGAATCGGGGTTATTATTATGGATTTTGATTTCTTGCGTTCGGCAACCGCATCCAGTTCAGCTTACAGAGTAGTTTGCGGTGAGATGATTATTGACAGCAATATGTGGAATGTTCACAACGAGGTTCTTGTGGCTGTTGTAAGGGACGGCTATATGACCGTTGAAATGGGTGCTGACACTTATTCGCTCTCAACAGGCGACATTTACTTTATTTCACCTAATCAGAGATACAAAATTAATAATACAGGCAACGCAAGAGTTGAGGTTATTCTTCTTAACCTTTCAAATCCTGCATCGCTCACTCAGGAGTTTATTCCGCAGAGTCTGATCAGAGGTCTTGTAACAGGCAACTGCACTCACTTTGCAAAGGTTACGAGAGGCGACTACCGTTATAACAATCTTATTGACGATATGAACACGGTTATTTCTGCCGAGAACGAAAAGCACGAGTTCTTCCAGATTCTTGTTCACGGCAAAATGTACGACATTTTCTATATTCTTTTCTCATCGGGTCTTGTTAAGATTTGTGATGTTGAGGCTCAGGGCAAAAAGTACCGTGCTCTCCGCAGAATTACGGAATATATCAACAACAACTTCTGCGACAGCATCACTCTCGATACAATAGCTCAGACAACAGGTCTCAGCCGTTACTATGTGTCGCATCTCTTTAAGGAGCTTATGAATACAACATTTGTAAACTACCTTAACGAGCTCAGACTGACAAGAGCCGCAATGCTTCTTACCACAACGGACACTCCCGTTATCGAAATTGCAGGGATGTCGGGCTTCAACAACATTTCAAACTTTAACAGAGCATTCAAAATGTACTACGAAACAACACCTTCAAAGTACAGAAGAGCTGAGAAACAGTCATTTTAAATAAGTATTTTTAAAATAAAAAGCCGGTGCATATGCGTCGGCTTTTGTTTATGGTAATAATTTGTCCGCTTAGGTAATATTGTTTAAAAAAGGCAGTTCATTTTTGTAGAATGCTCAAATTGAAAAGAAAAGCATACCGTGGTATAATTACTATGTGTGTGACAGCATGTCTTTTTGTGCGTCATTTGTGTTTAGAAGTATTAAACGGCGGTGAAACGATGAAGTTTTTCAATAAAAATATAAACAAGGTTTTGTCGGTTGTGCTTGTTGTAGTATCCGTTTTGGTAGTTTTGCAGTTCGTCTGCTCAAACGGTACTCTCAATGCCGGAGAAACTCCGACAGAATCGGCAATGGCAAGGGTAAATCCGAATATTCGGAAGATTGTTCCGACAACAACTGTTTCCGCAACAACCGTACCCGTTGAAACAACAACGGCAAAGCCTAAAGCAACCAAGGCAACAACTCAGCCTCAGACAAAAGCCACAAAGGCAACAAAAGCGACAACTCAGCCCGTGACAACAACACAGGCAACCGTTCCGTTTGCTACGGCAATTCCGCCGAAAGAGCCTGTTGATTACCAATCTCAATGGGACGCAGGTTATCTTGTGGCAATTGACAATCCGGACAAAACCTATGAATGCTCCAAGGTAACGCTTACCGATGAGGACAGGGATCTTCTTGAAAGGCTTTGTATGGGCGAATTCGGTTCGGGCGGTTTTATAGGAGCGGCACTCATTGCTCAGTCGGTAAAAGATGCAATGTGCTTTGACGGTTATCCGACAGTTGCCTCGGTTATCGAGAACTGCCATTATACCGGCAGTACCAAAATCGGCACAAATCAGGAATGTATTCAGGCGGTAAGCTATATCTTTGACGAAAACAAGGATGCCGTTCAGCACCGCATTATGTATATGTATAATCCCGATATGGTTCAGAGCGCTTTCCACGAAAGTCAGAACTATATCCTGACATATCAGACTGTCAGATTTTTTGACAGGTGGGGGTATTGACGAAAATCTTTGATTTTCGTCAGCTAAATTCCTGCGGATAGCTAAATTGTCCTGACGGACAGCGCAAGCCCTGACGGGCAGGTAAAAGTTAATAGTTAATAGTGAAAAGTTACGGTCGGGAAGATACATTGCAAAATGTAAAGCTGTATTTCCCGACCGTTTATTTTATCATAAAACTGTATACTATGTCTTTGCACTGTTGTATACTATGTTACTACACTGCACACATTGGGCGCCCGCTTTGATGAATGGATTTGTTTTATAAAAATGTTTTGATGTGATGAATGATATGTATAATCTGTAGCGGCGAACCGTGTTCGCCAATCGTTTTGGTTGCAAAACCAAAACGAATAAAATGCCCGTACATAATCTTTGATATATCAAACTAAATAATAAACAAATATTTTGTATTAGGTCGAACCGATTTTACAATCGTTTCAAATGGCGAACACGGTTCGCCGCTACATTATAGCAGTAACTTTGCAACATTTATATAATTGGATTTAACATAGATTTTCTGCCGTTACTTAGCGGACGTCCAATGAACGCCCCTACAGATTCCTTACAAAACAAAAATGCATCAGAGCCTTACCGGGCATCTGATGCATTTTATTTATCTGACTGTTTTCTCAAATTATTGACGGTTGCACACCGCCGTTCTTAATTTTCAATTTCCCATTTTACATTTTCAATTTATAAACTGGGAACGGCGACTCGCCGTTATTTAAGTGTTTTCATACATTGCTTGAATGTTTCGATTACATACCATGCCTCATCGTCTGTGAGAGTTGAGTTCATCGGGAGGGTGAGCTGGTTTTTGTGCATATTATACGCATTCGGATAATCGGTAATCTTGAAACCACGCTTGCTGTATGCCGAAAGCAACGGCAACGGCTTGAAGTGGACATTGCACATTACGCCGTGGTCAGCCATCATATTATAGAACTTGTTACGGTATTCTGCGTCTTTGCCGATAAATCTTACAAAGTAAAGGTGACCGCTGCTGCGGTGGTTTTCATCGCAGTGATTAAGCACCTGAACAGGCAAATCCTTAAATTCTTCGTTGTAAAGCTTTATAAGTTGATGTCTGCGGTCAAGCATTTGATCGTAGCGTTCAAGCTGAGCCACACCGATTGCGGCAAGTACATCGGTCATATTACATTTGTACTGAGTGTCAACAACATCATATTCCCACGATGCGACTTTGTTTTTTTGATATGCGTCCTTGGTCTGACCGTGAAGCGAGAGAAGCATATACTGCTTGTACATTTCTTCCTCGTCAATTCCGTCATGTGAACGGTGAACAGCCGCACCGCCCTCGGCGGTTGTCATATTCTTTACAGCGTGAAAGCTGAAGTTTGTGAAGTCGGCAATTTCACCGCACATTTTACCGTGCCATTGCGCACCGAATGCGTGAGCGCCGTCAGCCATAACAATAACTCTGCCGAACTTTTCCTGAAGCTCGTTGCGTGGATTGAAAACGCCTTTCTTTCTTTCAACAGCCTCAAAAATACGGTCATAGTCGCACACAACACCTGCAAGGTCAACAGGAATGATAACCTTTGTATTGTGGTTGATTGCCGCCTCCATTTTATCGTAGTCCATTTCAAAGCTTCCGCTTTTGCAGTCAACCATAACAGGCTTTGCGCCCACATGGTAGATGATTGATGCGGTTGCCGTGTAGGTGTATGCCGGAACGATAACCTCATCTCCCGGACCGATGCCGAGAATACGCAGAGTAAGTTCGGCACAAGAGGTCTGCGATGAAAGACAGACAGCCTTTTCCGTGTGACATCTTTCTGCAATACGGCTTTCAAAAAGCTTTGTTTCGGGACCTGTTGTAATCCAGCCCGATTTCAGAACCTTTATAACTTCGTCAATTTCTGCCTGAGAAAGGTCAGGCGGCGAAAAGGGAATTTTTCTCATTTTAAATTTCTCCTCGGATACAGCCTGTGTTAAGCGTTGCCGCACACAAACTATAGACAAATCTGAAAATATTGCACTCTTTTAACCGAAACAAAAGTTGCAACCGATTGCAAGCAGTACAAAGGTGCGTCAGCTCATCGGAATTTCGGCAAAAGGTTAAATCTTTACTGAAATTCTAAGTTTCAATCGCCAAACGGGCAAATGACACATATATTAAATTATACAACGCAAGTCATAAAAAGTAAAGTTCCAAAATACCCAAAATATACTCTGAAAATGCGGTTTTGTATGGTGTATGAGCCGTATTGCAGTTGATTTTCAGCTTTTTTCGCTTTCGGAGGCTTTCTTTTGCAGATATTTCTTTTTTGTTGCAAGACCGCCTCTTATGTGCCTTTCGCTTTTGTTGGTGTCAAGAATTTCCCTCACCTGTCGGTAAAGCGCAGGGTTAAGTACCTTTAGCCGTTGGCTGACATCCTTATGCACGGTGCTTTTGCTCACACCGAACTTTTTTGCCGTACTTCTCACGGTTGCCTTGCTTTCGATTATGTATTCACCGAGCATTGCCGCTCTTTCTTCTACGATACCTTTCACATACAGCCCTCCTGTCTGTCCTCCTTAGGGGGACATCTGTAATAGATTGTATGTGCAGACAGCGGATTGTATGACGGTATAGCTTAGTATGTTTTATTGCGTTTTATTGTGTTTTATCTGTAATTAAACTAAATTTTTGTATAAACAGACAAATAAATGCTTATAATTTCGGTATTTATGCGGATTGAATTATCACGGTTACCAATGGTATAATTTAATCATAATAGTCAGAGAAAATCAATTTTTTTGTGCATTTTGCATCTTTGACTCAAGAAGGGGAAATATACATGAAAAAATTAACGGGTAAATTTTTTGCACTGATGCTCACGGTATCGGTTGCAGTATCCTGTGCGGTGTCAACGGGCATTTTTACAGCTTCGGCATACACAGCACCGAAAGAGGGCAAAATTTTTTATAACAAAACAATGTACGACAAATACGGTAAGGCTGAAGGTATGGTTCTTGACAGCCTTAAAAATTTTGACGAGGAAATTGATATCAGCAGTCTTAATGTTCCGAGAAGCGACGCTGCGGAATTTTTTAAGGTGCTGACCTTGACTCATCCGGAGCTTTACTATGTGAATCAGGGATTTTCGTACTCCTACTATCCGTCAGAGGATAAGGTTGCATCAATCTATCCTGAGTACACAATCAGCAAGAGCGAGTATGCAACACAGAAAAAGTCGCTTGATAAAGAGGTTGAGAGAATTCTTTCGCTCGTGGACGAGAATATGACCGATTCCGAAAAGGCACTTGTAATTCACGATGAGCTTGCCATTATGAGCGAGTACAGCACATCAGATTACAACAAGGCTGATATTTACAATTCGCTTGTTGAAAAAACTTCCGTATGTCAGGGCTATGCGCTTGCATATTCTTACATTCTTTCACTTGTCGGAATAGACTCCGAACTTGTTGATTCAAACTCAATGAACCATATGTGGAACAAGGTTCATATCGGCAACGCTTGGTATAATGTTGATGTTACATGGGATGATCCAATTAATGACCGACCGGGACACGCTCAGCATACATACTTTCTTTTAAGCGACAATGCCATTCAGAATCTTCCGTCAAAGCACTATGATTACACAATAAGCAACAGCGCAAATTCGACAAAATATGATAATTACGAAATCCATAATTTCGACACAAGGCTTTGCGAGGTTAACGGTGAATTTTACGGCTTTGTCAACAACAATTCTTCAGCTAACAAGGGTGCATTGTTAAAATACAAGCTTGACAGCAATACATATGAGAAAAAGCTGAAATTGAACGAAAGATGGAGCGCAGGCGGTAATTCCTACTGGATAAATACATTTATGAGCCTTGAAAAATACAACGATACTCTGTATTTTAATACCTCCGACGCCGTGTATTCATACGATGTTGAAACAGGCAGACAGGCAGTTGCCGCATCCGACATCAACGGTGTGTCGGTGTCATCCGGCAGGCTTTGCTACGGCATGGTTCTAAAGGGCGACGCAATGTATGTTGCCGTGTCGGATTCTCCGAACAACAAGGCAACTTTGCAGTATGTAAAAAGAGTTGACAAGGGCAACCTTGCAATCGGTATGACAAACTATGTTATGACTGCAAGCACCAATTCAGCCGAAAAGGCATATTACGGTGACGCAAACGGTGACGGCAAAATCAATGTTTCCGATGCAACCGTAATTCAGAAAGCAATTGTGGGTATCGTCAATCAGAACGAGATAGAGCGTATAAACTCCGATGTGAACTTTGATTCCGATATTACCGTCATTGACGCAACCACAATTCAGAGGTACATTGTAAGGCTTATATAACGGCAAGCCGTTGGAAAATTGAAAATGGAAAATTTAGGACTGCGGTGGTACACCGCAGTCCTTTCCGGAAGATAGTTAGATTAGGAAATTGCATTGATGTCCGATACGGTATTGATGCAATTTTTGCTTTATTTATATAATTTTAATTTGTACAAATCTTTGCGTGGCTATCTACAGGCGTATAATATCCGCTCATACAAATTTGCAACAACTTCCATATATACAAAAACGGTCGGGCGACAATGTTTTTCACTCTTGCAAATTGTCTTCCCGACCATAATTTTCCATTTTACATTTTCAATTTTCAATTTTATGCCCAAACCGTACACCGTTACTGTTCAATATCGCTATTGATTTACCCATGCAATTATGCTATAATTCTAAGGATATAGTGTATTAACGGAGGCTTTGGAATGCTGGATTCATATGTTGAAATTGACCTTGACAAAATCGGTGCAAATGCCCGTGCGATAACACAAAAATACAGCGACTACAAATATTTTATTGCCGTTCTCAAGGGTGACGGTTACGGTCACGGTATGGAAGTGGCAAATGAAATGTACAAAAACGGCATTAACTATTTTGCCGTGTCCTCTCTTGAGGAGGCTCAAAGCTTTCGTAAGGTCAACAAGGACGCTCCGCTTTTGTGCCTGCATCCGGTTCATCTTTCGAGAATTGAGGAGGCAAAGCGGCTTAATCTCACCATTGCCGTGAATGAGCTTGACTACCTCAAAAGGTTGCTTGATTTGAACATTGACTGCAATTTCAAGGTTCATCTCCAGATTGATACAGGCTTTAACCGCCTCGGCTTCAAGGATAAGAACGAGGTTAAAACTGCCGTTGATATGATTAACGGTTCAAATTTTGTTCTTGAGGGAATTTATCAGCATTTTGCAACAGCCGGAATTTTTGATCCCCATTGGGACGAGCAGGTCAGAAACTTCAAGGAGCTTACATCGCTTATTGATTTGAATAAAATCCCGATTGTCCATATGGGCAGTTCCGTTTCAATGCTCACCCACCCGAAACAGCCTTTTACAACAGGCGTGAGAATGGGCATTGCAATCTACGGCTACAATGTTGCCCCCGATTCTCTTTCAAATTCGCCAAAGGACAAACTTCGCAAAATGCGAAACAATTACTTCATTAAGAAGTACAACATCAGCGAAACATATTTTGATGTAAAGATAGATTTACAGCCGGCCATGAAGATGAAAACTCGTATTCTTCAGCTTAAAAAGGTAAACAAGGGTGAGTGGTTCGGCTACAATGCGTCATATACGGCAGATGGGGATATTATTCTTGCAATTCTTCCTGTCGGTTACAACAACGGTATCGGTCACGCAAATCACGGCAGAAGGGTTGTTATAAACGGCAAAAAATATCCTGTTGTCGGTGAGATGTGTATGAATATGACGGCTGTTAAGGTTGATTCATCGGTAAAAATTGATGACGAGGTAACGCTCCTCGGTGACGGCATAACAGTTGGAATGTTCGGCAGAAGTTCGGGTATGGGCAATGCCGAGGCGCTTGTGAATATAGGCAAGAACAATCCGAGATTTTATGTAAAAGACGGTAAGGTTGTAAAGGAGAAGTAAGATGGCAGTTTCGGTACACAAATGGCTTTTGAATAAATTCAGAGATATTAACCACAGCAGAATGGATAAGCACATTGACATTATCGCCAAGAACAGCGGTAAGTCAAAGGCTTATATCAAGTTCGACATAATCCGCAACTTTCTCATCAGAGGCACAGGCTACACGGACTATTTCCGTTGCGATTTTATCAACCTTTCGGCTAAAGAGAAAAAAACCTTTGTAACTGCAAAAACTTTCTACAAAATTCTTGAATATCTCAACGATGAGGAATATATCGTTCTTCTTCGTGACAAGCTTGTTTTTGACGAGCTTTTCAAAAAGTATCTCAAAAGAGATTTCATCAACCTTCGCACAGGCAGTAAGGAAGATTTCAAGAAGTTCCTTGACGGCAGAAAAACCGTTTTTGCAAAAGATCCGACAGGCGAGGGCGGTCACGGCATTTCAAAAATCACCGTTGCCGATGTAAAGGACAGCAACAAGCTTTATGATGAACTCAAGGCAAACGGTCAGCTTCTTGTTGAGGAAGCAATCGTTCAGAGCGATGACCTCAACGAAATCAATCCGTGTGTTGTAAATTCATGGCGAGTTGTTACGCTCTATAAGGACGGCAAGGCGCATATAATAAATAACGCTCTCCGTATCAATCAGGACGAATCGAATGTTATCGGCTGTACAAATGACCTCTACCTCAGCCTTGATGCAGACGGCAGAATCGACAGTAATGTAATTGACGACTACGGCAATGTTTATGACAAACACCCGATGACAGGCAAAAAGTTCTCCGAGGTTAAGATTGCAGGCGTTCGAGAGGCTCTTGACATGGTTGTTGAGGCAGCGGAAAAGATTCCGCAGGTGAGATATATCGGTTGGGATATCGCCTTTTCAAAGAACGGTCCCGTTATGGTTGAGGGCAACGAGTACCCGGGCTACGGACTTTTGCAGTTCTATAAACTAAAAGGCAAACGCACAGGCCACCTGAAAGAAATCGCCGATGTCCTCGGTGACGAGATGAATAACATTAAGCTTTGATTATTCAGCAAAAACTTTATAATAAAAACAAAAAAACAGCACCGATATGACTGACCCGACCCCAAAAAGTTAGACCTAAAAAATCTAACTTTTTGGGGTCGGGTCACAGGACAAAGTATCTGCCCTTGATTATAATTTAGTCAAGGGCAGTTTTATTTTTACAAATTATTTTGTTCAAAATCGATTACGATGATTTTGCTCTTGTTTTTTGATTAAGTCTTACAAACACTTTGCATTGTTCAATACACACTTCTTTTTGCTCTGCTGTAAGACTGCGAAATACTCTTAATAGTTCATCCTCCTGACGAGAAGAGGCTTTGTTGGTTCGACACCCCAAAAGATAATCTATTGAAACACTAAAATAAATTGCAAGAGATTTTAATGTAGCAAAATCGGGTTCACGGGTATTCTGAACATAACTGCTTACTGTTGAGGGAGCTATATTTAATTGTGAAGCTAATTCTTTTTGTGTAATGCCTCGTTCGTCAATTAAAATTCTTAATCTATCACCAAAATTCATTAAATCACCTCGTATATATCTTATATGGTATTGACAAAAATTTTTAGATAATAACACGAAGTGCGTTGACAGTTTACGAAACGAGTAATATAATAAAACTAATATACTATATTGACACGGAGGTATGAATATGTTACAACAACAAACAGAACAGCAAACAAATGAATATCAAAAAGTAAAGAATAAGAACAGCAAATTTTTTCAGATACTAAGTGTTATTCTGATTATTTTACTTTTGCTTGGCACAATAGGTTTTGTTGTGTTTAAGGGTGATTCAAAAGTAGAAAACGGACTTTCTGCATATGAATTGGCTGTAAAATACGGCTATGAGGGAACTGTGCAGGAATGGCTTGATTCTCTTTCAGGCAAATCTGCCTATGATATTGCGGTAGATAATGGCTATTCAGGCACTGAAAAAGAATGGATATCTGCACTTGAAGCTTCATCAAAGCAGGATGGTGCAAGCATAAAGACCGCTTCTTTTTCGTCGGATGGTGAATTGCTTATAACCTTGTCCGACAATTCTGTCTTAAATCTCGGCAAAGCTATAGGTGCTGACGGCAAGAATGGCGCTAATGGCAAGGACGGTACAAACGGAATTAACGGCATTAACGGTAAGGATGGCGTCAATGGTTCTAATGGCAAAGATGGCAAAAACGGAACTAACGGTAAAAATGGTGTTGACGGTAAAGACGGAGCAAACGGTTTAAATGGTGCTGACGGCATTAACGGTACTAACGGTAAAGACGGTGTAGACGGAAAGAACGGTACAAATGGTATTGACGGTGTTGGCATTACAAATGCAAGTATCAATTCTGACGGTCAGCTTGTACTAAACTTTTCAGACGGAAAAACTGTTAATCTTGACAAGGTTGTCGGGATGAACGGTACTGACGGCATCAGTGTTACAAATTCTGAAATCAATTCAAACGGTGAGTTGGTTCTTACATACTCAAACGGACAGCGTTCAAACCTTGGTGTAGTTGTCGGTGCTGATGGTAAAGACGGACTTAACGGAGCAGACGGTAAGAATGGCATAGATGGCACTAACGGTGTTGATGGTAAGGACGGAAAAGACGGCATTAACGGTGTTGATGGCAAAGATGGAAAAGATGGTAAGGATGGTACTAACGGTATTGATGGTAAAAACGGTACAGATGGTATTAGCGTTATAAAGTCCGAAATCAACTCAAAGGGCGAATTAGTCTTAACTTATTCAGACAATGCAGTTGCTAATCTTGGCATTATAGTAGGTGCTGATGGCAAAGACGGTATCAATGGCGCTGATGGTAAAGATGGAGTTGACGGCATTAACGGTACTGATGGTAAAGACGGCGTCAGTGTAACTAATGCTGAAATCAATTCAAGCGGTGAGCTTGTACTTTCCTATTCGAACGGACAGCGTTCTAATCTTGGAAATGTAATAGGTGCAAACGGACTTGACGGCAAGGATGGAAAAGATGGCGTCAACGGAACTAACGGCACAGATGGCAAGGACGGTAAAGATGGCACAAACGGTATTGATGGTAAAGACGGTATAAGTGTTGTAAAATCGGAAATCAATTCAAAGGGCGAACTTGTTTTAACCTATTCAGATAATACTGTTTCTAACCTTGGTGTTGTAGTTGGTGCTGATGGTAAAGATGGTAACAATGGAATAGATGGTAAGGACGGTGCTAACGGTACAAACGGCGTTGACGGAAAAGACGGCAAAGATGGTGTCAACGGTGCTGACGGTCAGGACGGAGTTGGTATTCAGAATATAATAATCAGTTCAGATAATGAACTCGAAATTACTCTAACAAGCGGTACACAATTAAATCTCGGCAATATTAAGGGTGCGGACGGCAAGGATGGTACAAACGGTGTTGACGGTAAAAACGGTGCTGATGGTAAAGATGGTACTAACGGAACAAATGGCGCAGACGGAAAGGACGGCATCGGAATTACTGAAACAACAGTAAATTCTGTCGGTGAACTTGTTATTAAGTATTCAGACGGAACATCTACAAATCTTGGTACAGTTGTAGGAATTAACGGTCAGGACGGAAAAGACGGTCAAAACGGTACTGATGGTAAGAATGGTAAAGATGGTACTAACGGTAAGGATGGTATCGGTGTTACAAAATCAGAAATCAATTCTGACGGAGAATTAGTAATAACTTATTCTGATGGAACTTCTTCTAATCTTGGTGTTATAGTTGGTGCTAATGGCAAAGACGGTACTAACGGAACAAATGGCACAGATGGTAAAGATGGTATCGGAATTACTGAAACAACAATAAATTCTGTCGGTGAACTTGTTATTAAGTATTCAGACGGAACATCTACAAATCTTGGTACAGTTGTAGGAATTAACGGTCAGGACGGAAAAGACGGTCAAAACGGTACTGATGGTAAGAATGGTAAAGATGGTACTAACGGTAAGGATGGTATCGGTGTTACAAAATCAGAAATCAATTCTGACGGAGAATTAGTAATAACTTATTCTGATGGAACTTCTTCTAATCTTGGTGTTATAGTTGGTGCTAACGGTAAAGACGGTGTCAACGGTAAAGACGGAGTTGATGGTAAGGACGGAAAAGACGGTCAAAATGGTGCAGACGGCAAAGATGGAAAAGACGGTCAGGATGGCAAAGACGGCATTGGAATTTCTAATGTAGTTATAAATTCAGACGGTGAATTGGAACTTGCTTTCTCCGATTCATCAAGTATTAACCTCGGCTGTATTGTCGGAAAAGACGGCAAGGACGGTATTAACGGAACTGATGGCAAAGATGGTGCAAATGGCGCTGACGGTAAAGATGGAGAAGATGGTAAAGATGGTGCTAACGGTGTTGACGGTAAAGACGGTATCGGAATTGCCAATGTAACAATTACTGATGATGGTGTTTTGAATGTTGAACTTACAAACGGAACAACACTAAATCTCGGAAGTATCAAGGGCAAAGACGGTATTGGTATTTCAAAATCAGAAATCAATGCTGACGGAGAATTTGTACTTACATATACAAATGGTCAATCTACTAATCTCGGAAAAGTTGTAGGAGCAGACGGCATTAACGGTACAAATGGTGCAGATGGTAAGGATGGTATAAACGGCGCTGACGGTAAAGACGGCACAGGCATTGTCAATGTAACGATTTCTGCTGAAGGTGCTTTGAGCGTTGAATTATCCAACGGTACTGTACTTAACCTCGGTAACATTAAGGGTGCTGACGGCATAGGTATTTCTAAGTCAGAAATCAATTCAAACGGTGAGTTGCTATTGACTTATACAAGCGGAGAAACTGCAAATCTCGGTGTTGCCGTTGGTGCAAAAGGTGCTGACGGAAAAGACGGAATTGGTATTAAGACTGTTACTTTGTCAGCTGATGGTGAATTGAGTATTCTTCTCACCGATAACACAGTGTTAAACCTCGGTAATGTCAAAGGCGAAAAGGGTGACACAGGAGAAAAAGGTGAAAAAGGAGATAAAGGTGCTGACGGCAAAGATGGTGTTGATGGTAAAGATGGCAGAGGTATTGCCGATATGGCAATTATCAATGGAGAAATTGTTATAACTTATACTGACGGAACAAAATCGGTTATTGGAAAAAGTGATGATGTTATTTTAAATGAAAGTGATACACTTGAATTCACTCTTCTTTCTGACGGAACTTATGCCGTAACAGGATGTTTGGTTGATAATCCAACAGAAATCACAATACCATCAAAATTTAACGGTAAATTTGTTACCAAGATATATAGTAATGCATTTGAGAATATTATAACTTTGAAAACTGTTAATATTCCAAATAGTATTCTTAGTATCGGCACCCGTGCCTTTTATGGTTGCAACACTTTAAAAAATGTAAACATCAGCACTGACAGTGAATTGCAGGAAATAGCAGGCTATGCTTTTTATGGTTGTTCTGCATTAACAGATATTTACTTCCCAACTTATGTTGATTATATCGGAGCTTACGCATTTTATCAGTCGGGATTAACAACAGCCGTTTTTGAGTGTCCTACGAATTGGAATTTGTTTGGTAAATGGAATAATGGTTATCCTGCACATTTATCTCCAACAGATTCAGCAAATGCTGCAAAAGCTTTATCAACAAATTATACTTCTCACACATCATCGGATTTTTACAAAAATGCATGGATACGAAATGACTCATATTCTAACGGATCAATTGTTGGCACATATGAGCGTGAACTATAATAATAAAAAGTAAAAAAGAGAAATAAAAAATAATAAAACAGCCTGAGTATTTTTGTCTTGGATACTCAGGCTATTTTCATATCATATTCAAATTGTAAATCAGTATAATATCACGAAAAATCAGGTCATCCGAGGGAAATTCGGGGGAAATCTGCAAAATTTACAATTTCAAAGCAAAAAAGAAAAACGGCAAAACCTTAGTGGTCAAGCCGTTTCTTAGTGGTTGCGGGAGCCGGATTTGAACCGACGACCTTCGGGTTATGAGCCCGACGAGCTACCGAGCTGCTCTATCCCGCGATATACAACTCTGCTGTTTTTTACAGCTTTATTATTATAGCATTATGTAAAGGTTGTGTCAATAGTTTTTTGCATATTTTTTTATTTTATGCTTTGCCCGGCTTTTGTGACTGAATTTATTTACATTTTAATCTTAGTTTTTTTAGCGGGTATGTACACAATTGTATGGCGGAACAGTTGCAAATGAAAGATTTAGATGCCTGCTAAAAATGCCTGTTGAAACAAAAGTGAGATTGTGCAAAATAATGATTTATATGTGTTTAGCACGGTGAATTTGATATATTGATTGCGGATTGCTTTTGTGATACAATTACCGTGTGAATTTGCGGAATTTTTAAATTGCGACAAATACAGATGAGAGGGAATTATGGGAAAGAACAAAACACGCAGTAAATCTGCACTTAAACAAAACAGTGTCACAGCTGAAAACAAAAGGCTCGGCGATGACGGAAACATTAATTTTACTTTTAAAATTTTGTCGGCAATCGGCATTATTATCATAGTTTCGGGGCATTGTTACAACGGCGGTGTGTCGCTGATGTATGATTGGTTTCCGAAGTATTCGTACAATCTCGCCTTGTTTGTTTTCATTTCGGGCTATTTTTACAAGGAAAAACACGAGGAACATATTTTCAAATATATATGGGGGCGGACAAAACGCTTGTTGATTCCGGCGTATCTATGGAACATTGTTTACGGAATAATTGCATTCGCACTTACTCAGGTCGGCTATACGATTGCTCAGGGCAAATTTGATCTGTACAACCTTTTTGTTATGCCGTTTATTGACGGCGAAAGTTTTGCCTACAACCTCGGTTCGTGGTTTGTATATCCGCTGTTCTGCGTTTATGTTTTTAACATACTGTTTCGCAAACTGCTCAAAAAGGTTCACAGGGGCAACGAGTATGTCATTCTTGCCGTGTATCTTGCAATCGGAATTTTCGGTGTGCAATACTGCATTTGGAATCCTGCCCCAAAGGGTGCGTTGCTGTTGTTGTTCAGGTCAATGTTTTTTCTGCCGTGTTTTGAGTTTGGCAGATTTTATCACGAAAAGCTTGAAAAACACGATAATCTCAACAGTGTTGCATATTTTGCAATCGTTCTCGGAGTTCAGCTTCTTCTCCTCACATTCTGTGAAAATCTTGAATACACTCCGTCAAAGTGTGTGAAGTTTGACAACGGCTGCGTCATTCCTTATGTAACCGCAATCACGGGTATTGCGTTCTGGCTGAGGGTTGCAAAGCTGATTACTCCGATTATCAAGAACAAAAAGCTTGTCAGGATGATTTCGGACAATACCTACAGCATTATGATTCACCACATTTTTGCCTTTATGATTGTAAAATGGGCGTTCCGGGGATTGAGCGTAATTACACCGCTGTTCAAAGATTTTGATGTTTTAAAACTCAAGTCAACAATCTGGTACATTTATCGTCCGAACGGCTTAAATTTTTACTGCATAATCTACCTTGCCGCAGGAATATTCATTCCGATTCTTATAGGAACGGTTACGCACAGGATATTTGACTTTATGAAAGAGCATACCTTGAAGAGTATGCAAAAAAGCAGTCGGACAGGTAAAGTAAACAAAATTGAAAAAGTCATAAAATAATGCTTTTTTTACAGGCTTTAAAATGAATAAAAAATAAGCTGTATGTGCATTGTTACAAAATAACACGGCCTTTATTGTGCAATATTTGCCTTTAAAGTTGTGCGACTAAACAACTTGCACTAAAAGGTAAAATAATATTTATTCATTTCGCCGTAGCAAAAAACATTAATTTGTGTTACAATATTTCATTATAGTATTTAGCGGAGCAGATATGCCGATATACAGAATAGCTGATTTGAATGTTGAAGTTAATCCAAAATTTAAAATATGCAGGAAACGGCTTGAAAGCTATGCCGTTAAGTCGAATGAATCGGGAAAGACCGACATTGCGATATCGGTTTCGGATGACGAAATCCGTGAGCGTCTCAGGCTTTCCGACATCCTCAGCGAACAAGGTGCGGAGGATGTTCTGATACTCTCAAAATTCTGCAACGCCGTGCTTGACGGATTTGACGGATTCTTTTTTCATTCGTCCTGTCTTGAGCTTGACGGCGAGGGCTATGTTTTTTCGGCAGTCAGCGGAACGGGCAAGTCTACCCACACGGCTCTGTGGCGAAGGCATTTTGGCAACAGGGTGACGATGATTAACGATGATAAGCCGGTTATACGAAAATGTGACGGAAAATTTTATGCTTATGGAACTCCGTGGATGGGGAAAGCTGACATAGGAACAAATACAAAAGCACCTGTTAAGGCTGTGTATATTCTTCAGAGAGCAGAAGAGAACACGGCAGTCAGGGTGTTACCGTCACAGGTTATGAAACAGTTGCTTGAGGCAACGGTTATTGATGTTGAGCGGAGCAGAATGGAAAAGCTGCTTGAATTGCTTGATGAGTTCTTTAAGGAAACACCGTTGTTTTTGCTCGGTTGTAATATGGATGAAAGTGCTGTTATGACGGCTTACAATGCCGCAAACGGCGGATAAGGCTATGGAAATTTCAGAAAGCGGAGGAATATAAGATGGAATTTGTTCAGGTCGTTTCGGTTGAAAATATGAGAAAAAGCGACGCAAGGACGATTGCGGAGCATACTCCTTCGGCGGAGCTTATGTACAGAGCCGCACAGGGGATTTTTAATTCGGCAAAGTTTGTGGGCAGGGTTGCCATAGTTTGCGGTAAGGGCAACAACGGCGGCGACGGTTATGCGCTCGCCTGTATTTTATGCAAAAACGGCTTTACACCGACAATTTTCAGAGCAAGCGACGGCTTTTCAAAGGACGGCCTTTACTATTATAAAACCGCAATGTCGCTCGGTGCCGAGGAAATGCCGATGTCACAGGCGGCGGCTTTCACGGGATTTGACATTGTAGTTGACTGCCTGCTCGGAACAGGCTTTTCGGGTGAATTAAAGGGTGAAATGCTTGAAGCGGTTGAGCAGATTAATATGACAAACGCCTATGTTATAAGTGCAGACATCAACAGCGGAATCAACGGTGACACGGGTGTGTGCAGTACGGCGGTAAACTCGGATCTTACCGTTTCAATCGGTTCGTTCAAGACAGGCTTGTTCCTCAATGACGCACCGTATTACATCGGTTCTGTCACAAACTGCGATATCGGAATCAGCCTTATTGAAGATGAATACAAGCTGATTGACTATTCTCTTTTGCATATGTTTGAGGGCTACGGCTCGCTTGTTATGACTGCGGAAGAATTTTTTGAAAAGTACGGCTACGAGCCTTCAAAGTGCAATGTTGCACGCTGTGTTGAGGAAATCAGCAAAAAAGAACGCAGAACAGTTGTAGTAAAAACAGACCATTCCGCGGTAATTGCGGATCTTAAATATATTTATTTTTGCGCTGACTATGTTATTAACAATTGATTGATTTTAATTGAGTTAAGGGTGAAACCATGAAGTACAAGAAGGTGTTGTTACCGCCCGAGCCGTATTACAGCGGCAGGGTTACAAGATATCCGGACAGAAAAGTTGCCTTTGAATCGGGACTCAGGTGGCATGGTTCATATGAAATTTCCTATATAAAAAAAGGTAAGGTAAGGCTTAACAAGCTTGACTGTGAAATTATTCTCAATGCGGGCGATGTCTATGTTCTTAACAGTCAGGAGGTTCATTCCTACGAGGACATCGGTGAGGATACTCAGGCTGTTATGCTCAATATCATTCCAAAGGCAATTGCTCCGTATGTTGACGATCCGCATATTGTGCCGAGTTTCAAACAACCCGAGGGCGAAGCTCTTGAGTTTATCAGAAAAGCAATGGACATATTCCACGGATATGAAGAGTACAAGAGCAAGCTTATCAGCATGAAGGTAAGAGCGGTGATGTACAGCGTTGCGTACTATCTCATCCGTGATTGCATTGACAACGATATACAATATGTTCACGGTTCTCAGGCTGATGATTTTGACTGCGCCAAAAGTGCTATTAGATATATGCACGATAATTACAAACACGAAATCACGCTCAATGAAATCGCCAATTATGTAGGCATGACGCCTGCTCATTTTTCAAAATATTTTAAGGATAAAACAGAGGAAACATTTTCAAAGTATCTTCGCCGTGTTCGTCTTGAACACGCTATTGATGATTTGAGAAACAAAAAAATTACCGTCAGACAGGCGGCGATTGAAAACGGCTTTCCGAATGTAAATTCGTTTATCCTGTCCTGCAAGTCCGAATACGGCAGAACTCCTGCGGAACTTAGGAATTACAGCGAGAAGAACTGACGGCGAGCCACCGCAATCTATTAGAGAAGATACTCGGATAAAGGAATTGCATCAGATGCCCGAATACGGCATTGATGCAATTTTTGCTTTATATGAAAGTAAATGTATACTTGTAGGGGAGATGTTAAATATAATTATTGTTCGAAACCGAATAGGATGTAATTAAACGAGATGACCTTTATTGTTTATCTCGTTTTTATTTAGTGAAAAATATGTTTATATTTCAAAAACTATTTTAATTAACTAGTTTGCAAAAAAGTATTATTGATTTTCTTGACAACTTTGAATTTATACGCTAAAATTATATATAGAACATATGTTCTATGCGATCGATCAAAAATATTAATTATTTATTAGGAGGAAAAAATTATTGAGTAAGTAAGCAATTTCTCTTTCATATTTATACGGTGGAAAGTGGATAGGTTTTAGTGATCAGACAAAATCTACTATGGACTGCTTAAAGATTAAAACAAGTTCAAATGAATCTTTTTATTTACAATATAGAACTTGGAATAAGGGAATGAATGGATATTATCCATATGTAAAAAGTACTGAAAACGATTATGCAGGTTCTTCAGGTAAGCCAATTCAACAACTTCAGATTCAAGCATACAGGAATGATGGTACGAAGTTAGTATCAGGTATTGTTGTTATGTATAGAGCCTTTGTAGAAAATAAATGGCTACCATGAGTAAGTAATGCTGACCCTGAATGGATGGATAGTGTACAGAGTAAATATAATCTGGGTGGCACTTTAGATACCAGCAGCTCGTATGCCGGTATCTCCGGAAAGAATATTAGCGGAATAGAAATTCGTGTTTATAAAGAATCATCGTTAGGAAACTACTCTGGTGGTGAATCAAATCCTTCGCTAAGCTATATGGTTGGAAATGAATCTAATTGGAAGTCTTTTTCAAAAAGCACTTTGTCATCCAGAATAGATGGAATAAAAATACAGACAGGCAGTAACAAGGATTATTATTTAACTTATCGAACATGGAATGAAGGACAGTCATCTTATTATCCTGCCGTAAATAGTACAGAAAATGATTATGCAGGCTCCCCTGGAAAAGCTATTCAGAGGTTAAGTATCAATGTATATAGAAATAATGGCACAAAACTTACTTCCGGAATTATTGTTATGTATAGAGTATATACTGATTCAAGGTGGTTGCCATGGGTAAGTAACGCTGATCCTGAATGGATGAGAAATGTAAAAACTAAATATAGTTTGAATGGTACTTTAGATACAGGTTCATCTTATGCCGGCATAGACGGTAAAAATATTGGTGGCGTTGAAATTCGTATTTTTGAAGAAGATTCGTTAAATGCGGGTTCAGGTAGTTTCGTTGGTTCTGAAGAATTAATAACAACCCAGTATATGGCAAATAGTACATCTAATTGGAAAAGTTTCAATCATAAAGTAATGGCTTCTCCTATTGACGGTATTAAAATTCAGACCAATTCAAATTCGGATTTTTATTTGCGTTACAAAACATGGAACGAAGGACAATCATACTATTATCCTGAAGTAACAAGTTTAGAAAATGATTACGCAGGTTATCCAAATAAACCAATTCAGGGACTGAGTATAAGTGCATATAGTAAGGATGGAACAAAGCTAACTGCCGGTGTTGTTGTAATGTATCGTGCTTATGTTGATGGAAGATGGTTGCCATGGGTTAGTAATGCTGATCCGGAGTGGATGCAGGATGTTCAAGAAAACTATAATTTAGGTGGAACATTGGATGTCAGTTCATCATATGCCGGAATTATCGGTAAAAATATAAGCGGTGTTGAAATCTATGTGTTTAATGGCAAATCCATCTCATCATCAATCGGTAATTTATCCGGAGGCAAAGTAGCTTCAACACTTAGCTATATTGACGAAGATTCTAATTGGCATAGCTTTACTTCAACTGCAAGCTCTGTTCATATTAATGGTATAAAAATTAAAACCGACAAGGATAAGCCATATTACCTTTTATACAGGACTTGGAATGAAGGAAAATCATACTATTATCCTTTTGTTAAAAGCACTGAAAATGACTATGCAGGATATCCGGGTGGCATTGTGCAGTTATTGAATATTCAAGTATATAGTAAGGATGATGTAAAACTAACATCAGGTGTAGTTGTTATGTACAGAGTGCATGTAGGAGGAAGTTGGCTGCCTTGGGTAAGTAATGCTGATCCAAAATGGATGCGTAGTGTACAGACAAAGTATAATTTAGGTGGCACTTTGGACACAGGGGCTTCCTATGCGGGTATAGATGGCCAAAATATAAACGGAGTAGAAATTTATATATATGAGGAGAATGAAATTTATACTAAGCCGCAAACACCTATAGGTAATAGTAAAATAATTCAAGCCCCGTTTATTTCCCAATTAGGCAAATATCCAACAGGATGCGAAAGTGTTACAACAGTTATGGCACTAAATCATATTGGCATAGATATATCTGTAGATAAATTTATTGATTCGTACTTAACTAAAACAGGAGTTCCTTTTGATCCCAATATTTCATTTGGAGGAAATCCCAGATATACGAGTGGGTATGGATGTTATGCACCGGTAATAAAAAAGGCATTGGATAAAGCTTTATCCGGACAAAAATATACTGCAAAACAATTATATGGTGTTTCTCTGAAAAATTTATGTTCTAACTACATAGACAAAGGAATACCGGTAATTCTTTGGGCTACTATGTATATGAATACTCCATACATAAGTTCTACGTGGACCTACAACGGAAAAACAATTAACTGGATAGCCCCCGAACATTGTTTGCTGTTAGTGGGATACGATAGTAGCCATTATATTTTTAATGACCCTTTGACTTATCAACCACAAACCTACTATAGCAAATCTTCCGTTGAAGTGGCGTATAAAGGTTTAAACTATCAGGCTATTGTTCTTGAAAAAAAGGATACTAGCACTCCTGCACCAACGCCTGCTCCTGTATATAAATATGGTGCAGTTAAAAATCCCATAAATGGAAAAATATATCCGATTGAATACTATGAAAATGGTAAGTCTTATTATAAAGAAGAGCATATAAATGAAGAAAAAACAACCAGATTAGTAAAAAATTCATTTGATGTAGCAAAATTTATTTCAGGACTTGCTTTTGATGATAGTTTGGTAGATAAAATGGATAAAGCTCCACTTATTGGCAGTATTTATGGTATTGTTATTGGCGGTATTACATCGTTTTCTGAAAGCTGGGAGTCATTATATATTGATGTTAAATACTACAAGGCAAAAAGTTCAGGTAGAAGATGGGCTAATATTGAATGCGGTGAATCAAAGTATTGCAATTTCTTTAATAATTTATTATCACTTAAAAATCAATCTATGAGAGCTCTTTATGGACGCTGGTCAGGAGCTAATATGTATTCTGCTCAAGTATGGGAAAGTACTGTTAATGATTTTGCAAAAGGACAGTATGCAAAATTTAAGGGAATAATACCAAATAACTCATATAACTATGATATTATATTTACATTTGATGAAAGACGAAAAGAGGATAAATATGTATCTCAAATTTTCTGTGGCAAAGATGGAAAAATGTATGAATATGCGCATATATATAATAGTGAAAAAATTGAAATTGTTGTTAAAGATTTTTTGGGTACAGAAATTGATCGTATAAATATTTTGCCTCAAATGAATCCTTTAAGTGAATTACCTCAAGATAAAGCAGCACTTTTTGAATTTATGAAAGCATAAATATATTAACAACATCAACAACAGCCGAAGTAGGAAAATACTTCGGCTGTAATTACAATACGTAGATTTAAAAAACATAAAATTTAATAATCTACTCCCTCTTGTTTTAGCATATTATCTTCAATTTTATAGTGTTTGGTAATTTCCATATTATCAGCAACCCACAGTGCTAAATCGCCCGAAGAAAGCTCTGCATCATCATCAAAAACTCCGCATACGGAATAGTCATCATCGCGATAGCAATTAATAGCTTTATATGTTTTATCTATAATTATGTAGGAATATTCGACTGCAATAATATTTCCGTTCTTACCACTATATTTACTGAAAGTAAAATCGGTTGCCCATTCTTTGTCCTCCCAAGAATCAGGCATTGTAACATCCGGTGTACTTATTCCGTCAACAAGTATATTAAAGTAATCCCTAATGCTTTCAGGAGTTTCAAATGTAACATCCGGGAAATTGTCCATTACTTTGCCTATATTTATATATTCAATATTATCGCAAATTAAATCTTTAATACCATCATATTTACCATTAAATAAATCATTATAAGCTTGTTTGTATTTGTCATCAATTGGCATTAGCGAAGGAATGATATAGTTATCTATACTTAACTTGTAGGGAGAAATTTTATCGTTGGCATTTGTTTCGTTTGCTTTCGAACTAAAACAGGCAATAGAAACATAATCTTGAGTTAATACTTTCCAATCTGATGGCACGTCAAGTGAAAAAGTTACATAATCTTCTTGGCTGTTTTCCGTTACCGTTTTTGTTTCTACATCAGGCCTAATAATTTTATTATTCTGCTGACATCCTACGAGTGAAATCATAAGCACGATGGATATTATTGCTGATAAGATTTTGTTTTTCATTTGTATGCTCCTATTCCTATTATATATTTTAACTGGAAATTATTTGAGATTTTTTGATTTTATGCATTTTTACTAAATTGTGATATCTATTATACTTCTTGTATTGCTTTTTGTAAAGTAATAAAGGTAAGTATATCAGGACTTATGCAAAGTTATGTGGGATATGTTTGTTCTACGAAAGGTGGCATAAGATATGGATATACTTGAAGATTTATATTATGGAAACTTATTCCCTCACGAAAAATGTTCAAGGCTTGACGATGAGGTCAAAGAACTATTGAAACTGCTCAACAGGAATGAAGAAAAGTTTGTGGCAACCCTGACTGAGGTACAGAAAGAAACCTTCGAAAAATACAAGGACTGCAATCGTGAGATTTCTGAAATCAGTGAGCGAGAAATATTCCTGAACGGATTTCGGATGGGTGCAAGAATTATCATTGATGTAGTAAATAATTAAGAAATCGGATAAGCAATCAATGAAATTTGACTGCCTATCCGATTACTTTTTGCAAATTTTACTCAATACAAATTATATTCAATGCTTCTTCCTTGGAAATTTTATCCTCAAGATAATTATCTCTCGCAGTTCTCGCTTTTTCAAGCCAATCGTAATATTCCTCAAAACTTAAAGGCTTTTCCACAGTACCAGGTGTGTTAAGTGTTCTTTCATAACGCTTATACATTTTGCCTCGCTGTGTGTCAAAAGTTTTCAGCACCTCATTTCTGTTTGCCAAGATTCGGTGCTTTAATTTCGGCGCAAATTCCTTGCAAGTTTTACCATTATTCAGAACTCTGTCGCAGTACAGGGTTTTCTTTTTTGTCTTTGGCACAAAGTATCTGCCACAAAGCTGACAGCGGCAGAGGCGGTATCCGTTCTCAACAAATAAATGTAACAGCAGAAAATAATACTCTGTCAGGTTACGGATATGGTACATCTGTCTGGATTTGTTATCCTCAAAATAAAATACGGTGGAAATCTGTACGCTGTTGTAATTGAAATCTTCGTTAACATCAATTTCTATTTGATTTGATAAATCGCTGAAAAAGTGCAAAACAAAAAACTGCACGGTTTTTATCTGGTCAAGATAGCTTGCATATTCACGCAGATAATGTTCAGTTCCGTCGTTCTCTCCTAAAAAATCCTCAATCATAAGTCTGTTCAAAAGACCGTAAAAAGTTCTATATTCCGCCAATGCCTTTTCTGCTTTTGCAGTTAACTTTTTAATCAGTGCAAATCTTTCTTCACTTTCATCAGGATATGTTCTGTAAACTTTTCTTATTTCATTTTGCAGTTCAGAATACTCTTCAAAATCTTCTTCTGAGAAACTAATCAACTCATTTTTGATAGTAGTATTTTCAATTGGAATCTTATTGTTATTTTCCTGCATATAGCCGGAAATATTTCCTTTGGAATCAATTTTTAATAATAAACCTTCGTGCTTTGCCATATACACCTCTGTCCTGAAGTGAAAATTATAAAAATCACTTCAATTCATTTTGTCATATATTTTTCTTGAAAAGTATGAGATTATTGTATCACACTGGTGAAAAAATTCCAACAGCTTTTGGATTACAACTGAATAACCATACCAAAGCTAAAATATTTTGAAATCATATGAGGTATGAGTAACAGGGAAAGGAGAAAAATGATTAAGAATTTAAATTTGGAGTTGAGCAGTAAGGCAAGATTTGATTCAATCGACGGTGCAAGTCTTGTTGAAAAAGATTTGCCGAGAAAGAAGTTTATAATCAATTCACTTCTTGCAAGCGGTCTTTCGATTATAGCCGGCTCACCAAAGGTAGGTAAGTCGTGGCTTGTTCTTGACTGGTGCGTTCGGATTGCAAAAGGCAAAGATGTATGGAATCTGCATACCGACAGCGGTACAACTCTGTATCTGTCACTTGAAGATGATGAAAGCAGATTGCAGGACAGGCTGACAGCGATAACCGATGAAGTGCCGAGTGATGTTCATTTTGTTACGGATTGTTCAAAACTTGATGAAAGGTTGGAAGAACAGATTCAAACTTTTGTTGATGAGCATATGGATACTGTCTTGATAATCATTGACACGTTTCAACTTATCCGTTCTGCAAAAAATGACTCGAGCTATTCAAATGATTATCTTGAGGTACAGAAACTCAAAAAACTTGCTGATGAGTTGAAAATTGCTATTCTTCTGGTTCATCATTTAAGAAAGCAAGGCGACTCTGACCCAATCAATGAGATTTCAGGTACAAATGGTATAGCTGGCTGTGCCGATGCTCTATTTGTTTTGAAAAAAAGCAATCGCACGCAGGGCAACGCAACTTTATTTTGCACGGGAAGAGATATTGAGGACAGAGAAATTGAGCTTGCATTTTCAAAAGAGGATTGCACTTGGAAAATGACTGCAGACAGCGCAGAGAATCCGAATATGCTTTTGCCTGATGAAATGAACTTGCTCATTGAGATGATGAAAGCAGAAAAATATTTCAACGGAAGCAATGCGGAATTTCTTGAACGATATAATGCTTATTCAGGCAAAAATCTTTCTGCTCGTATTCTGAAAAGGATGATGAACAAGTGGAAGTATGACTTGAATGATAATCACGTTTATTTCAAATCGTATAAGGAAAATAACATCAGAAAGGTTGAAATCAAATATGATTTTGAGATTGATAATTCAGATAGCGAGTACGTTAGGTACGATAAGTACGATGAAAATATAGCCGTTTGATTTATCGTTTTTATCGTCCTTATCGTCCTTAATGCAGATGTTGAGCAGAATTTGGCGGTTTGTCCGACTTTCAAGAGAAAACGGATAAAGTACCCGACTTCAAGCAAAAATCAAAATTTGGGCGGTTTGTGAGCGAAAGTAATTCTATATAACGGATTATGAATTCAGCGTAAAGTTGGGGTTCACATTTTCACAGCTTTTAAGCTGTGGCAAGCAACGCATTCGGCTGGTCGCTGACCTGCCGAATGCAATATACGGGCAGAAGCCCGAACCCACTTTATTGGCAAAGGAGGAAACCTAAATGAAAGACAGAAAAATGAGCATAAGAATATCGGAATCCGATTTACAGAAGATTCACAATAAAGCAGACAAGGCAAATTTAACTTTAACCGAATATATAACGAAGGCTTGCCTCGGAAAACAAATCTTTGTTGTTGACGGACTTGATGAAATTATCCGTCAGCAAAAGGCTATCGGCAGAAACTTAAATCAAATTGCAACACTTTGCAATATGGGTAAAGTCATTTGCTTTAATCTTGCTGAACTTACAAATCAGTATGCAGAGATGAATAAACTACTTACCGATTTGCTTGACAGAAAGAGGTGGTCATAATAGCAACAGTAAAATTTATCGCAAGCAAACAAATGCAGTCACGGCAAGGGTTAGCTTCAATCCTTGCCTACTGCAAACAGGATAAGAAAACTTTGTACGATGGCAGAAAGCTGGTGAGCGGAGTGAATTGTGTAGCAGAGTCAGCGTTCAATGAAATGATGAATACTAAAATTCAATATAGAAAAACTGATGGCAGAATGTACTATCATTTGTTTCAGTCGTTCCACCCCGATGAACCTATAACACCCGAAACTGCTCACGAAATTGCTTTGAAGTTTGCACAAGAGCAATTCAAAGGTTATGAAGTTTTAGTTGCTACTCATATTGACAGAGAGCATATACATTCACACTTCATTTTAAATTCTGTCAGTGCTGAAACAGGATTGAAATATCATCCAGATAAAAATGAGATACAACGGTTGAGAGATTATTCTGACAACCTATGCAGAAAATACGGTTTATCAGTTGTAATTCCTAAGCAACCAAAAGTAAAACAGATGTCGGCAAGAGAATATCGTTCAGCAGACAAAGGTCAAAGCTGGAAGTTACAGCTTGCAATAGCTGTTGATGAAGCTATGAAATATGCAACCTCAAAGGAACATTTCATAAGCCTGATGGAGAACGAAGGCTATGAAGTTAAATGGACGGCAGAAAGAAAAAGCATTACCTACACTACACCAAATGGAATGAAGTGCAGGGATAATAAATTACACGAAGAAAAATATCTTAAGGAGAATATGGAAAATGAATTCAGAATACGGGAAGAAATCACCACAGGAATTAAAGGAACAAGCCAAAAAGCAAATGCAAATCGCCTCAAAAGCAGAACCCTGCGTAGCGGTTACGGAGCAGAACTGGAAAGCATTAATTTCAACTCAGACAGCACAGATAGATATGCTGAAATCAATACTGGACGAAATTTCAGAACTGACTACGAAAGAGGAAATACGGATATACCTCAACCGCCAGATGAATTCCTTGCAGAAGTCTATCGACAATTCCAATGCAATGGCGCAGACCTTCAAGAAGGAGCTTCAGGATATGACGAACAATTACGTCAGTCAGATAAACAATGCGGCGAAGAATGCTTCACAACAGGTTGGGAGCACGAGCGAGAAATATTCATACAGTATCAGTCAGGCGGAGGAGAAACTGAATCATCATGTGAGGATACTGTTTTTCCTGGCTTTGATACCGACAGCTATTACAGCAATAACGGAAATGATATTGCATATCTGGTCGCAAATCTCACAAATATTTTAGACAGCAACCACCCTGTAGAGGACTGCACTACAATGAAAAAACCTCGTAAAGAGAGAAAGAACATACAAGAAAATCCACAAGGCGGATTTGGTATGAAGATGTAAAGAAAGGATTGCCATGAACGAAACTGAAAATAGAATAACACCAATCACAAGAAACGATATTGCGTTTAACCGCCGTCATCTGTACGAAAGCGATAAGGTTAAAATCGGCAAAAAGACATTTTTAGTCACATCGGTATTTCCTATCGGAACCGAGAACGGTGACAACCCAAGTGCCGATGAAAAAATTAAAAATTTACTTGAACGAAAAACGGGATAAATATTTTACTGGACATTCAAACCGAGTAGGAGTATTGTTGACTTGCAATCCTATTCGGTTTGATTCAACAGAGCCTGAACGGCTCGGAAAGGATGAAAAAATTATGAAATCAAACCAACAAAAGATTACCGCACTCTACTGCCGTCTTTCTCAGGAGGACGAGTTAGAGGGTGAATCAAACAGCATTAAAAATCAAAAAAGTATGCTCGAAAAATATGCCGCCGATAACGGCTTTGGCAACTGTCGGTTCTATATTGATGACGGTTACAGCGGAGTATCCTTTGAACGCCCTGACTTCAAGCGTATGATTGCCGATATGGAAAAAGGAGAAATTGGAACTGTTATCACAAAAGACCTTTCCCGACTCGGCAGAGATTACCTTAAAACCGGTACATATATTGAAATTATATTCCCTCAGAACGATGTGAGATATATTGCCGTAAATGACGGTGTTGATTCCGAAAAAGGCTGTAATGAATTTATCGGAATCCGTAATTACTTCAATGATTTCTTTGCTGCTGACACATCCAAAAAAATCAGGGCAGTCCAAAGAGCAAAGGCAGAGCGTGGTGAAAGGATAGGCTCTAAGCTTCCTTACGGATATATGAAATCCGAAGATAACAGGTTAGTACCCGATCCCGACACTGCTCCCGTGGTAAAACGAATCTTTGATATGTATGTCAACGGAGTGGGAACCCGTACGATTGCAATGACTCTTGAAAGAGATAAAATTATGTCGCCAAGCGCATATGCCTACTACAAATACGGCAGAAAAGAAAATGGCTTGAAGCTGAATAATCCCTATCTGTGGAGTGATGTTACACTTAGAGGAATGCTTGTAAACGAGGTATATATCGGCACAACGGCGAACTACAAAACCACCACCAAATCAAATAAGCTGAAAAAGCAAATTCACAACGACCGCAAGGATTGGCTAATATTTGAAAATACCCACGAGGCTATCATTGATAAATCCACCTTTGAAATGGTGCAGAAGTGGTTTGCAGGAAGAAGAAAACCGAATAAATCAGGTAAGACAGATGTGTTTGCCGGGTTAGTTTATTGTGCCGATTGCAAAAGCAGAATGTATCTTCGCCGAGTGCTTAAGTATCCTAAAGAAAACAACTACCTTTGCAAAACCTATCAGCGATACGGTAATAATCACTGTACGGCACACAGAATCTGCGAACAGGATTTACACGCTGTGATACTTCAAAAACTGAGAGAGGTAACGGCATATGTACGTGAGAATCCCGAAGAATTTTATGAAATAGCAAGCCGTAATGCAAGAGCCGAAGCCGAGCGTGAAATGAAAACTTATCTGAGGGAAAAAGAAGCGGCAGAACAAAGAATAGCAGAGCTTGAAAGTATCATCCGTTGTCTGTACGAAGACCGAGTGCTCGGACGAATTTCTGTTGAACGCTACGAATCATTGTCATCAGGATATGAAACCGAGCAGTCAGAACTGAAAACTAAGCTTAATGAGATGAACGCCTTTCTTGATGAGAACGAAAAGCGAGAGCAGTTGATTCAGGACTTTATTGAAAATGCAAAGAAGTACATTGACATTCAGGAACTGACGCCTGAAATTCTCAGAGCATTCATCAGCAGAATTGAGGTGCACGAAAAGGCAAAATGGCATTCAACAGAATGCGGAAATGATATTGTGATTTACTTCACCGTTGAGCGCAAGGAACAGCTTAATGTATGGCATAAAGAGATTAAAACCGCATAAATCAAGATGCCGAGGGGCGAAATTTCCCCTCGGTTGTAAAAGAAATATTTTCTGACAATAATGATATTACGCAGAACCGATGTTATACAACCGTCACAACACCTATTTCAACTTGATTATTGATTCTGGGGATGAATACGGTGTTGCTCAGACCTGCGCAGACAATCATTTTTGTGCCGTCAAGGTCAAATTCGCCTTTGTCATATTTCGGAAAAAATCCCTGATTCGGAGCGATTACTCCGCCGATGAACGGCAATTGAATCTGTCCTCCGTGGGTGTGACCGCAGACGATTAAGTCTATGTCGGTTTTCTTTGCGTCCTCGGCAATGTATTCGGGCTGGTGGTGCAGAAGAATTGTGAAATTGTTCTTTGCTTTTTCGGCAAATTCTTCCCACAGCGTTCTTGACGGAACATCGTCATCGGGAGTGTAGAACTCATAATAAGGGTAGTCGCTCATTCCGCCGATAAGCACACTCTTGCCGTTTTTGGTGAATTTTATATATTCATTATCAAGCAATACAGCGCCTGTTGAATTTGTTTCGCTTTTAAAATCCGTTCCGAATTTGGCGGCATTGTCACGCTCATGGTTGCCGAGACAGCAGTATGTGGGTGCAATTTTTGAAAGCTTTTCAAGCACATCTTTCATCTTCGTTGTGTCTGGATCGCCACGGTTGACCATATCTCCGCAAACTGCAATAAAATCGGGATTTTGTTCCTTTACAAGCTCTGCAAGGTCTGCGTTCTTTTCTCCGTATTCCTTGTTGTGCAAATCCGTGATGACAACAAATTTCAGCTTTGCGTCGTTCTTAGTATTGTTTACACAGTAATTTGTGATTGCAATTGTGTTGTCACAGTAAACGCCCCATATTACGAGAGTCACAAACAGCGCAAGTATTATTGCTCCGAGGATTATCGAAAAATTTTTCATTCAATTTACCGCCCATATTAAGTATGGTATTATTTTAGGCTCGTTTTGTGCGGTTGTCAACAAATGTGTGTCGAACAAGTCTGATTATTACTGTTCCTTGTGCTTTGATTGTCGGATTTTAAGTTGATTTAGGAATTGCTTTGTTTGACATTCCTTTTGCACTGTTGTATAATAAATCATAATTGTATTTATATGTTACTCGGGAAATTTACACAAAGTTAAACAGAAGAGGTATGGGTTATGAAGAAGATTAATTTGCGTAAGATGTTGCTGGCTCTCGCAGATGTGTTTATTATCGTTGTCAGCGGTATTCTTGCAAATTATATTCTCTTGCTTGTCGGCTACATAGGTGCTGCTTCAAGCAAAGGCTTGTTGAGCTACATTGTTATTGATCTTGTCATGTGTCTGTTTACGCTTTATATAAGCGGAACATATTCAAAATTGTGGCGATACTTTAACGCAAAGGACTATATTGTGTGCGGAACTGCCGTCTTTTCGGGGTTTACGCTCGGCTTTGTAATCTCGTTGTTTTTGCAGATTCCGCAGAGAAAGATTTTTTGTATAGTACATTTCGCAATAGCCCTTGTCGGAATTCTTGCATTTCGTTTTGTTTTCAGAAGGGCTTTTCTTGACCTTACCGAGGCAGGAAGGGCAGAGGGCGGAGAGCGCACCCTTATTGTGGGCGCAGGCAATGCCGGCAGAATGATTGTTCGTGAAATTCACAATGCGAAAGAGCAGGGTGATGTTAATAATCCTTCAAAAAGCATCATTCCGGTATGCTTTGTCGATGATGATTTGAAAAAGCTGAATCAGAAAATCGAAGGAATCCCCATTGTCGGAACCTGTCCCGAAATTGTTAAAATATGTGATGAATACCGCATAGACAATATTATTGTTGCAGTTCCGTCATGTGAGGAAGATGAGAAGAGGAAGATTCTTGACTACTGTTCCGCAACAGAGTGCAAAATCAAGATTATCCCTTATCTCGGTGAGCTTTTGTTTGATGACGGGCATACACAGCTTATTTCACAGGCAAAGGAAATCAAGATTGAGGATCTTCTCGGCAGAAAACCCATTGAGTTTGACCGAAAGGAGATTCACGACCTTATCAACGGAAAGGTTTGTCTTGTTACAGGCGGCGGCGGTTCAATCGGCAGTGAGCTTGTAAGACAGATTGCAAAGAATGATCCAAAACAAATCATCATTGTTGATATCTACGAAAACAACGCATATGACATTCAGCAGGAGCTTGTGCTTGAATACGGCACAAAGCTTAACCTTGTAACGCTTATTTCATCGGTTCGTGATTACGACAAAATGGAGCTTATCTTCAAGACATATCGCCCCGAACTCGTATTCCACGCTGCCGCTCACAAGCATGTTCCGCTTATGGAAACCGTTCCCGAGGAGGCTGTAAAAAATAACATCTTCGGCACATTCAATGTTGCAACCCTTGCAGAAAAGTACAAGGCAAAGAAGTTTGTTATGATTTCAACCGACAAGGCTGTTAATCCGACAAATGTTATGGGCGCAACAAAGCGTGCGTGTGAGATGATTATTCAGTACAAGGCGCAGCACAGCACCGATACCGAATTTGTAACAACAAGATTCGGTAATGTTCTCGGCTCAAACGGCTCGGTTATTCCGCTGTTTCGCCGTCAGATTGAAAACGGTGCGCCCGTTACCGTAACACATCCCGATATTATTAGATATTTTATGACTATTCCCGAGGCTGTTTCGCTTGTTCTTGAGGCAGGTGCAATGGCAAAGGGCGGTGAGATTTTTGTTCTTGATATGGGTGCTCCAGTCAAGATTACAACCCTTGCCGAGAACCTTATCAGAATGTACGGTAAGGTTCCGTACAAAGATGTTCCGATTATTTTCACGGGACTTCGTCCGGGTGAAAAGCTTTTTGAGGAGCTTCTTATGGACGAAGAAGGTCTTAAGTCAACACAGAACAAGAAAATTTTCATAGGAAATCAAATTAAAATAGACGAAACAGATATGCTGTCAAAGCTTGAGGTTCTCAAAAAGACCGCAGAAAACAATGACAGTGAAAAGACAGTTGAACTTTTGGCAGAACTTGTACCTACTTTTTGCCACAAGGTCAATGACTAACCGAAAAGGAGAAATTTTATGTGCGGTATTGTAGGTTATGTAGGACCTAAGGATTGCAGTGAGGTGCTTGTTAATGCTCTCACAAAGCTTGAATACAGAGGCTATGACTCGGCAGGTATTGCGGTTTTTGATAACGGAGAAATCAAGACCGTAAAGACCAAGGGTAAGCTTCAGGACTTAAAGGATAAGCTTGCAGAGGTCGGCACTCCGAAAGGTCATGTCGGCATAGGTCACACCCGTTGGGCAACCCACGGCGAGCCTTCGGATGTAAACTCACATCCACACAGCGGTGCAAGGGTTACAATCGTTCACAATGGTATTATTGAAAACTATATGGAGCTTAAAGACTTCCTCATCTCAAAGGGAAGAACTTTTTTAAGCGACACAGATACAGAGGTTGTTGCTCAGCTCCTCGACTATAAATACAACGGAAATCCTCTTGAAACAATTGACAGCGTAATGGCTGAGCTTAAGGGTTCGTTTGCACTCGGAATTATGTTCAAGGATTTCCCCGACAGAGTTTTTGCGGTTCGCCGTGAAAGTCCTCTTATCGTAGGCGTTGCAGAAGGCGAGTGCTTTATTGCGTCCGATGTTCCCGCAATTCTTCAGTACACAAGGGATTATTATCTTCTTGCCCATGATGAAATCGTAACACTTTCACCTAACGGTGTTTCGTTCGTTGACGAACACCTTGATCCGATTGAAAAGGAACTTCAGACAGCCGACTGGGATATGGAGGCTGCCGAAAAGGGCGGTTATCCGCACTTTATGATTAAGGAAATCAACGAACAGCCTGAGGCTATCAGAACAACGATTATGCCGAGAATCAAAGAGGGACTTCCGTTTCTTGAGGAGTGCGGCATCACAACGGAAACAATCAAGAATTTCAAAAATATCACAATCGTTGCCTGCGGTACTGCCATGCACGCAGGTATGGTCGGCAAGTATGTTATTGAGGATCTCGCAAGAGTTCCCGTAAATGTTGACATTGCGTCCGAGTTCCGTTACAGAAATCCGATTGTAGGCGAGGGCGACCTTGTAATCATCATTTCACAGTCGGGCGAAACAGCCGACAGCCTTGCCGCAATGCGTCTTGCAAAGCAGAAGGGTGCAAAAACTCTTGCAATCGTAAACGCAAAGGGCAGTTCAATTGCCCGTGAGGCGGATATGCTCATCTACACACTCGCAGGTCCCGAAATTTCCGTTCCGTCAACAAAGGCATACATCACACAGCTTTCCGTTATGTATCTCTTTGCCTTTGAGCTTGCTCTTGCAAAGGAAACAATCAGCACAGCCGAGTGCAAGCGACTTGTTTCGGCTCTTACAAAAATGCCCGAGGCAGTTCAGTATGTAATTGACAACTGCGAGGATACCTGCAAGTTCGTTGCCACAAAGCTTGTTGCAACCGACAGCTTGCTTTACATAGGCAGAGGTCTTGACTATGCCCTTTCAATGGAGGGTTCGCTCAAGCTCAAAGAGGTTTCGTACATTCACTCAGAAAGCTATGCCGCAGGCGAGTTAAAGCACGGCACAATTTCGCTTATTGACGAGGATGTTCCCGTTATCGCCGTTGCAACTCAGACAGGTATTATCCCCAAGACAATCAGCAATGTTGTTGAGGTTAAGTCAAGAGGTGCAAAGGTTATTCTTGTTTGTACAGACGCCTGTGCAAGAGAACTCAAGGACGGTGTTGCGGATTATGTTATCGAAATTCCGCATACAGACGAGCTCCTTATGCCGATTACAGCGGTTGTTCCGCTCCAGATTCTTGCTTATTACACATCAATCAACAGAGGTATTGATCCCGATAAGCCAAAGAACCTTGCTAAGTCGGTTACTGTAGAATAAGATGTGATTTCGTTCGGGAAGAGAGTCCGCAAAATGCGAGGGTTAAGTTGCCCGAACGGCAGTCTTGTTTTTAATTGAAAATTGAAAATGGAAAATTGAAAATTTCGGTTGGCGGTGTGCCACCGCAGTCAATTCGAGAAGATAGTCAGATAAAGAAATTGCATTGATGCCCGATACGGCATTGATGCAATTTTTGTTTTATATGAAAGCGAATGTTTATTTATATAATTTTAATTTGTACAAATCTTTGCGTGGTTATCTGCAGGCGGATATATCCGCACATACAGTTTTGCAACAACTTCCGTATATACCGAAAATATACAAAAACAGTCGGGCAACAATGTTTTGCATTCTTGCGAATTGTCTTCTCGACCATAATTTTCCATTTTCCATTTTCAATTTTCAATTTTATGCACGCTCAGGCGTAATATGTTCTTTAATATCATACTGTATTCACGAATAGGGTGCTCTTGTTTTCAAATTTAAACGGTAAAAACCTTGTATTTTTTTGACAGATTATGTATAATTAATTAGATATACATTCTAAAAAGCAGTATTGATGAATCTAATTTAGTTTCGGGGGAATATACGGACATGATGAAAACTGTTTTTAAAAGAGCTGTAACGCTTGCAATTTGTGCCGTAATGGTATTTTGCGGTATTTTTGCCTGTTCAGGCGCAACAAAAGATTACGAGATTCCGCAGATTGACGATATGACGCTTTCAATGCCTGACGGTATGAGCGCTGTTACAAGGGACAGTAAAAGCACAGATAAATATTTTTCTGTTTTCGGTCTTGATTATGACACAACAATGAAAACCTTTCAGAACGGAAACATCTATCTTCAGGGTATGGATAATATGTCATCGGTTATTCTGACCGTGACAATGACAAAAAATGAGAGCAGCGAGAATGTCGGCAACTATGCTCAGCTTTCTTCAAGCGAGCTTGCAAATATACGCAACAATTTTCTTAATTCCGACGAGTATCGGAGCTGTACTCCCGACCAAAAAGAAAAAGTTGTGTGGCTTGTGTTTGACGCAACTGCTCAGAGCAGTAAGGGCGATGTGAAAACCTTTGTTGCCAACACGGTTTATGACGGTATGAACATTAATATCACAATGCAGAGAACAGAGGGTGATGTTACAACCGTTGACTACGATACTTTTTCCAAAATTGTATCTTCGGTAAAATTCAGCGACCTGCCGTTTTCAAAGGGATTTATTCCGTACATAATCATCGGCGGCGGTGTTGTTATCCTTATTTTGATTGTTCTCATCATAATTTTTGCCGTGAGAATCAGAAAGCATAAAAAGGCTAAGAAGAATAACGCTATTCTTGAGGAGCTTGCAGTCAAGTATAAACTCGGTGAAAAGGGTACAGACTACGACATTGACAATTTTGACGATTCTCCCGAAAAGCCCGATAAACGCTCAAAGAAAAAGCAGAAATATGCGGAAGAAGTTGAAGAAGAACCGGCTTTGCCGGGCAGAAGATATGCTCCCGAGCCGATAATCGAAAACATGGAAGAACCGGAAGAAATTACAAGTGAGTATTCAAACTTTGGTTATGACACGGATGATGCCAAGGAAAAAGAAATTGACGAGATAATCAACTCCGCAAAGGCTTACAAGAGTGAGCTTGAGCGTGAGGCATATAAAAACAACTACGGTTACGAGGAAAACAGCACGGAGGACGAAAAAAAAAAGGAGCCTACCGCAGCAGATACCTCAGAGACTGAACCCGAAAAAATTGACGAAAACGAAAAAGATAACGCAGAAACACCTGAAAAACACGAGGACATAAGCTCTTCGTCAGGTCCTACACTCGTTATCCCCGAACCCGAACACGATCTTTTTGAAACAAGCGAGCCTGACGATATCGACCGTGAGGACGATGCCGATGTTGAAGAAACCGAGGAGGTTTCCGAACAAAAGCATCCGCTTGAAAAAAAGGTTGACAAGTACGCAAACATCATTTTCGGCAGTGACGATCCCGAGGAGAAAACCGGGGAAGAGGTTGATGATGAGGAGCTTGTAAGGGCAAAGGCTAAGAAAAACAAGTTTGACAGCGGTTATGACTTTTTTGACGAAGCTCCCAAAAAGTCAATGGGGGTTATCAAAAGCTCAGACCTCAGAGATGCCGAGGACGTTGATGTTATCGGCGAGGTTGAAAGAAAAGCAGAAACCGTAAAGCAGAACGCTCTTGAAAAAGAGAATAATAAAGAAACCGAGGGTGAACCGAATGATAAACGGTCAACGGAAGAGGTTCTTGCCAATGTAGGCAAAAACATCGGTAACGCTCTCAGGGGCTTTGCAGGCGGAGTTAAGAATTTTGGCATTCACTGCGGATATTTTTGCAAGAATGTTTCAATAATGATAAAGCATAAGCGTGCGATTGCCAAACGCAAAAAGGCAGAGGAAGAGAGAAGAGAGAGAGAAAGACAAAAGGCAGAGCGTGCAAGAATGCGTGCCGAAAGAGGCGAGAGTGACGGACTTGTTCAGGTTCACAGCAGAACCGACCGCCGCCCACAGCAGAATCACCGCCCTGCAAACAGAAACAAGAGAAGATAATTTCTTTTCTTAACGGAGGAAAAACATGGAAATGCTAATTAAAAACGCAGTGGTTGTTTCCCCTGCCGACAAGCTTAACGAAAAAACAGATATTCTCATAAAGGACGGTGTGATTGCCGAAATCGGCAGCGGCATTACATCAGACGGAGAGATTATTGACGCAGACGGTCTTTGTGCCGTTCCGGGATTTGTTGATATGCATGTGCATCTTCGTGATCCCGGTCAGACTCACAAAGAGGATATTATCACGGGATGCAAGGCGGCTGCCGCAGGCGGTGTTACAAGCCTGCTTGCAATGCCTAACACCAACCCGACAACCGACAGCCCCGAAATTGTAAAGTATATTCTTGACAAAGCTAAAGACGCCGACAGCCGTGTTTATGTTGCGGCAAGCGTTACCAAGGGGCTTAAAAGCGAAGAACCCACAGACATTGACGCTGTGAAAAGTGCAGGTGCAATAGCACTTACCGATGACGGCAGACCTGTTGAAAACACAAAGTATTTGAGTGACGCAATGAAAAAAGCTCCAAAGCTCGGCATGACAATTGTCGCACATTGCGAGGACTTGTTCCTTGCCGACGGCGGTAAAATTAACGAGGGCGAGGTTTCGGAAAAGCTCGGTGTCAAGGGAATCCCTGCCGGTGCCGAGGACTGCGGAACTGCAAGAGAAATTGCACTTGCCGCCGCTCTTAACGAGCCTATTCATATCTGCCATGTCAGCACCAAAACAAGCGTTGCACTTATCCGTGATGCCAAAAGGAGAGGTGTTAAGGTGACCGCCGAAACCGCTCCGCATTATGTTTCGCTCACGGACAGGGAGCTTTTAAGAGGTGACGCTGATTACAGAATGAATCCGCCTCTCAGAACTCAGGCTGATGTTGACGAGATTATCAACGGGCTTTGTGACGGTACGCTTGATGCCATAGCAACCGACCACGCACCGCACACACCCGAGGAAAAGGCTGATTTTGTAAAAGCCCCCAACGGTTCAATCGGCATGGAAACCTCGTTTGCGGTCTGCAACACATACCTGGTTAAGACAGGCAGATTGACGCTTTCACAGCTTGTTGAGAAGATGAGCGTTAATCCTGCAAGGATTTTGAAAATCAATGCAGGCACTCTTTCAGTCGGTGCAAATGCCGATGTTGTTCTTATAAATCCCGATGAAGAATGGACAGTTGATGCCGGTAAACTTCACGGCAAAAGCAAAAACACCCCGTTTAAAGGCAGAACCCTCACAGGCAAGGTCAAAAAGACAATCCTCGGCGGTAAGGTAGTTTTTGAAGATTGAGTTTGTTTAATAAACAAATTTCTGTATGGGCGAACCGTGTTTGTCCATACAAAATAAATTTAATTTAATATAAACTTTAACATAAAGGAGTAAAATTATGGCACAGAAGGGTGACCTCCTGTCGGTAAGACAGGATATCAGAGTAGTAGACGCAACAATCCGTGACGGCGGTCTTTGTAACGATTTCAGATTTGACGACAAATTTATCAAGGCTCTTTACAATGCAAATGTTAAAGCCGGTGTTGATTATATGGAATTCGGCTACAAGGCATCAAAGGAAATCTTTAACGAAGAAGATTTCGGTAAGTGGAAATTCTGTAACGATGCAGATATCAGAAAAATTGTAGGCGACAACAAGACTCCTCTTAAAATCGCTGTTATGGCTGATGTCGGCAGAACAGATTTTAAGAAGGATATTATCGCAAAGAAGGACAGCCCGATTGACCTCATCAGAATTGCAACATACATCAACGCAATTCCTGCGGCTGTTGAAATGATTGAGGACGCTGCAAAGAAGGGCTACGAAACAACAATCAATATTATGGCTGTTTCAAAGGCAAGAACCGAGGATATTACAGCGGCTCTTGAAACTCTCGGCAAAACTCCCGTAAACGCTTTCTACATTGTTGACAGCTACGGCGCACTCTATCCCGAGGAGTCAAGACGACTTGCAGACCTTTACTGCTCAATTGCCGACAAGTACGGCAAGTCGGTCGGTATTCACGCTCACAACAACCAGCAGCTTGCTTTTGCCAACACAATTGAGGCTATGACGCAGGGTGTCAGCTACCTTGACGCAACCGTTGACGGCATGGGCAGAGGTGCAGGCAACTGTGCGCTTGAACTTCTTCTCGGTTTCCTCAAGAACCCGAAGTATCAGGTTGCTCCTATTCTCAAAATCATTGAGGAGTACACCCACAAGTTTAAGGCTGAGGGCGTTAAGTGGGGTTACGATATTCCGTACCTTCTCACAGGTCAGTACAACACACATCCCCGTCCTGCAATTCAGTTCGTAAAAGAGGACAGACAGGATTATTACAAGTTCTCAAATGAACTTTATGATATTATCAACAGCTAAAAAATAATAATTCGTAGGGGCGAACAACAGCATTGTAAAAAAGATATTGCAGTCGGGATATGAATTGTTTGCCCGACCATAGAAAGAATAACAAAAAATGAGGAGAATCACTATGGCATTTGACAGACTTATCGAAAATATTGTAAAAATGCAGAATCCTACGGTTGCAGGTCTTGACCCAAAGCTTGACTATGTTCCCGAATCAATCAAAACAAAATGCTTTGAAAAGTATGGCAAGACGCTTGAGGGTGCGGCTGCTGCACTTTTTGAATTCAACAAGGCGCTTATTGACGCACTTTATGATATTGTTCCTGCCGTAAAGCCACAGGCTGCATATTATGAAATGTACGGCTGGCAGGGTGTTAAGGCTCTTTGTGACACAATCGCTTATGCAAAGTCAAAGGGTATGTTCGTTATCACAGACGGCAAGCGTAACGATATCGGCACAACTATGGAGGCATATGCTACGGCACACCTCGGTCATACAGATGTCGCAGGCGAAAGTATTGACGCATTCGGTGCAGACGCACTTACGGTAAACGGCTACCTCGGAACAGACGGTATCAAGCCGCTTGCAAAAATTTGCGATTCGGACGACAAGGGCATTTTTGTTCTTGTAAAAACTTCAAACCCAAGCTCGGGCGAACTTCAGGATATGAAGCTTGAAACAAATGAGAGCGTTTATGAGCATATGGGCAAGATGTGCGAAGGCTGGGGCGAAGACCTTATGGGTAAGCACGGCTATTCGGCAGTAGGTGCAGTTGTGGGTGCAACATATCCCGAACAGCTCGGTGAAATGAGAGCAAAACTTCCGCACACATTCTTCCTTGTTCCCGGTTACGGTGCTCAGGGCGGCGGTGCCGATGATGTTAAAAACGCATTTGACGAAAACGGTCTTGGTGCAATCATCAACTCAAGCCGCGGCATTATGTGTGCATGGAAAAAGCAGGGGCTTACAGAAGATGACTTTGCCGTTGCCGCTCGTAAAGAGGCTGAGCGTATGAGGGATGAAATCGTTGGTTGCATCGGCAAAATTAAGCTTGGCTGATTAATTTGCACAACAGAATCACGAAATTTTTCGTTTTTTATGCTTTAGTGCTATGAATTTATTGACTTTAGCGTGCTAAAAGCGTATAATTAAAACGTATTTATTTTTACAACTATATTTTTAAATTTTCTTTAAAAAGGGAGATATCAGAAATGGCAAGAGTATATAATTTTTCGGCAGGTCCTTCAATGCTGCCTGAGTCTGTGCTTAAAAAAGCTGCGGCAGAAATGCTCGACTACGAAGGCAGTGGTCAGAGCGTTATGGAAATGTCACACCGCTCAAAAATTTACGGTACAATCATCGAGGGTGCCGAGGCTCTTTTGAGAGAGGTTATGAACATTCCTGACAACTACAAGGTTCTTTTCCTTCAGGGCGGTGCGTCAACACAGTTTGCGGCTATCCCTATGAACCTTATGACAAAGAGCGGTAAGGCTGATTATGTTATCACAGGTCAGTGGGCTAAAAAGGCTCATGCAGAGGCTGCCCGTTACGGTCAGGCTAATGTTGTTGCTTCATCGGCTGACAAGACCTTCACATACATTCCAAAGCTTGATCCTTCAACATTCACAAAGGACGCTGACTATTTCTACATCTGCATGAACAACACAATTTACGGTACTGTTTATCACGAGCTTCCTGACACAGGTGATGTTCCGCTCGTTGCAGATATTTCTTCCTGTATTCTTTCAAGACCGATTGATGTTTCAAAATTCGGCGTTCTCTATGCAGGTGCGCAGAAGAACATGGCTCCGGCAGGTCTGACGGTTGTTATCGTTCGTGAGGATCTTATCGGCAACGCTATGGATATCACTCCTACAATGCTTAACTGGAAAACTCACGCTGACAACGGTTCAATGTTCAACACACCGCCTTGCTACACAATCTACATTGCAAAGCTTGTTCTTGAGTGGATTAAGAACGAGGTTGGCGGTCTTGATAAGATGTATGAAATCAACAAGAAGAAGGCTGACCTTCTCTACGGTTTCCTCGATTCTTCAGAGCTTTTCAAGGGTACTGTTGTTCCCGAGGATCGTTCGCTTATGAATGTTCCGTTCGTTACAGGTGACGCTGACCTTGACGCTAAATTCGTTAAAGAGGCTACTGAAAACGGTCTTGTTAATATCAAGGGTCATCGCACAGTCGGTGGTATGAGAGCTTCAATTTACAACGCTATGCCTTATGAGGGCGTTGAAAAACTCGTTGAGTTTATGAAGAAGTTCGAGGCTGAAAACAAGTAATTATTGAATATTATGATATAACGGGCGAACGCTGTTCGCCTGTTATTGTAAATTCTTAAAATAAAAAATTAAAAAGGATTGATTTTGATGTATAACATTCTTACATTAAACAAAATCGCCGCTATCGGCACAAGCCGTCTCGGTGATAACTATAAATACGGTGACGATGTTCAGAACCCTGACGCAGTTCTTGTAAGAAGTGCCGCAATGCATGATATGGAATTTGCCGATAACCTCCTTGCAATTGCAAGAGCAGGCGCAGGCACAAACAACATTCCGAAGGATAAGTGCAGTGAGCAGGGCATTGTTGTTTTCAATACACCGGGTGCTAACGCAAACGCTGTTAAGGAGCTCGTTATCGCAGGACTTCTTATTTCAAACCGTAAGGTTATTGAGGGTTATGAATGGGCAAAGACTCTCAAGGGCAACGGTGCAGCTGTCGGTAAGATGGTTGAAAAGGGCAAGAGTCAGTTCGTCGGTCCCGAAATCAAGGGCAAGACCCTCGGTGTTATCGGTCTTGGAGCAATCGGTATTCTTGTTGCAAATGCCGCTGTTGCTCTCGGTATGAATGTAATCGGCTTTGACCCGTTTATGTCTGTTGGCAACGCTCTCAAGCTTGCTCCTACAGTTAAGCTCATGAAGAGCGCAGAAGATGTCATGGTAAATTGCGACTACCTCACAATCCATGTTCCGCTTACTGACGACACAAGAGATATGGTTGATGCCGATATGATTGCCAAGATGAAAGACGGTGTTCGTATTCTCAATTTCAGCCGTGACGGTCTTGTTAATTCAACAGCAGTTCTTGAGGCTGTTAAGAGCGGCAAGGTTGCTAAGTATGTTACAGACTTCGGAACAGACGATATCCTCGGTGAAGAGAATATTATCTGCCTCCCACACCTCGGTGCATCAACTCCCGAAAGTGAAGAAAATTGTGCTGTTATGGCTTGTGATCAGGTTAAGGAGTACCTCGAGAACGGTAACATCATCAACTCCGTAAACTATCCTGCAATTTCACTTGCAAGAACAAATGCTGACGATACCCGTTTCTGCGTTGCTCACAAGAATGTTCCCGAGCTTCTCAAGAAGGTTCTCACACAGATCAGCGGCAATGTTGAAAATATGCTTTCAAAGAGCCGTGGCGACTATGCTTACACAATTATTGATGTTGCAGGCGCCGGTGCAGATGACCTTGCAAAAATCGCAGCAGTTGACGGCGTAATCAGAGTTCGTGCAATCTGATTTTGATTTTAATTGAACTTTAATTGTTGTAAAAAATTATCCGAGCATTGTTTTGATGCTCGGATTTTTTGCGTTTATTTGTACAAATGGTTACAATGCTACACTCGGGCATGATATGTTTTTAATATCACAAACTGTCTGCACGAACGGGGTGCGGTGGTACACCGACCAGATGGTATTTTTTTGCATTGGCAATTATAAATGTTACGGAAATTGCAACGGCACACAATTCTGCAACGGGCAATGCCGACCATACACCGTTTATGCCTATAAACATCGGCAAAATCAGCATTGCGGCACATTCGAAAACAAGCGTTCTTGCAACTGAAATTACGGCTGAAATCTTGCCGTTGTTGAGTGCGGTGAAAAGTCCCGATGCGAAAATATTCATTCCGCACAACAGATAATTTATTGCAAAAATTCTGAATCCGCTGAGTGCAATCTGCTGAATTTTTTCGTCGCCTGCCGAGAAAATTCCGACAAGCGGTTCTGCAAAAAATTCAGATGCCGTAATCATTGCAACCGAAATTATCAGCGTGATTTTTATGCATAATTTGAACAGCTTTTGCAGTTTTTCGTGATTTTGTGCGCCGTAGTTAAAGCTGATGACGGGTGAAACTCCCGAAGTGAATCCAAACGAAACCGCAATGAAAATAAAGTGAATGTACAAAATAGCACTTATAGCCGCAACGCCTTTTGCGCCTGCAAAGTGCATCATCTGAATGTTGAACAGCGCTGTTGTCACGGCTGTTGAAAGATTTGTCACAGCCTCTGACGAGCCGTTTGCCATTGCAAAGAGGATTTCACTGACCTTGAATTCAGGCTTGCCAAAGTGCAGAGTTTGCTTTTTGTTGAAAAAGAGCAAAAGCGGAATTGCACCCACAGCCATTCCGATAATGGTGCCGAGGCCTGCACCGATTATTCCAAAATCCCACACTGCCATAAAAAGAATGTCAAGCACAATGTTTGTGCAACCCGACAGTATCGAGAAAACAAGCATGATATGTGGCTTGTCCGCTGTTACAAGGTACGATTGGTTGAGCATCTGCCAGCACATTACAAAGCCGTACGGAATCATAACGCTGCCGTAGTCAATGCAGTAGGGGAGAATTTTTTCGTTTGAGCCGAACATCATGTACATGGGTTCGGCAAAAATTGTGAACAGCACAGCAATGATAACAGAAATGACCGTTGCCGTGATTGCAACACCGGACATAAGTCGGTTTGCTTCCTCCTGTTTGCCTTCTCCCATTTTCTTTGCGATTATAGCATTTGAGCCTGTTGAAAACATTAAGCCCACAGCCATAAATACGAGCGTGAACGGATATACAATATTGATTGCGGACAATGCGTCACTTCCGACACAGTTCGCAACAACGATTCCGTCAACAACCGTGTAAAGTGACATAAAAACCATCATAAGAACGGTTGGCAAAGTGAATTTCAGAATCGTTTTTGCCTTAATAGGTTTTGCATAAATTGATGTTGCCATAAAACTTCCTTACCCTCAAATTTATATTTTTCACAGACCATTCAAACGATTGTATCATAACTTTGTCGCAATTACAACCGATTTGTCTTTTTTTGTAAAATATGCTATTATATACAGACTTAAAAGCGAAAAAAGGGGCGGTTTTATGTTTAAGGGCGCAGTTTTTGATATGGACGGGCTTATGATTGACAGTGAAAGGCTTGTTTATTCAATCTGGCAGGAAATGCTTGATGAGGACGGCAAAGAGTTTAATCTCGACATTTTCAAAAAGACAATCGGACTTCGCAGTGAGGATTCCTGCGAATATTACAAGTCGGTTTACGGCGATGATTTTGACTATCCCGCTTACAAGGCGGAGTCGAGAATCCGCTATTTTAAGCGTATCGAAAAGAACGGTGTGCCTGTAAAAAAGGGCTTGTACGAAATTTTTGATTATTTAAAATCAGTCGGTTGTAAAATTTCGCTTGCAACTTCAACCTCGTCACAAACGGCTTTGAAGATTATGAAGAAAATCAATCTCTATGATAAATTTGACGCATTTGTGTGCGGTGATGATGTTAAAAACGGCAAGCCTGATCCCGAGGTTTTTTTGATTGCCGCAAAGAAGCTCGGACTTGAGCCGGTGGACTGCGTTGCGTTTGAGGACAGCATTAACGGCATAAAATCTGCACATGCCGCAGGTATGACCACGGTTATGGTTCCCGATTTGGCAGAGCCGACAGACGAAATTAAACCGATGATAGATTTTTTGTGTACGGATTTAAGCGAAGCGATAGAACGAATTTCAAATTGAAAATGGAAAATTGAAAATTAATGTCGGGCAGACAGTTTGTAATGTAAAAAACATATTATGCCCGAGCGTAGTATTGCAACCGTTCGTACAAATCTGTAGGGGAGGATATTATCCGCTACAGGCGGCGGTCGCAAGGCTACCCCTACGAGTTTACGGTTCTGGCATATTGTTGACTCAATTATCCGAGAAAATTACAAATAATTACAAATGGTTACAATTTACAAAAATACAATTGAGCATGGTTAATTATTATACACATTTTCCACATAGTTTTCAACAATTGTTAAAAAAGAACGGCAATGCCTGTTGAGCGTTGCCACGGTTACTGCGGAAAAGGGTAAAATTAAAAATAATCATTGAATAACAGCACGATAATATGTTATACTTTGGTAAACAACAATCTTTACGGAGGACAAAATGAAGAAAATTATAAATAAAAAATCACTCAAGGGTGCGCTTGCTGTTATGTTGTGTGCCGTTATGGCATTTTCTGTCTGTGCCTGTGACTTTGACTCTGACACAGAACCAACCAAAACGGATGCACAAATTCAGTTTGATAAATATTGTGACGATTTGTTTTCGGAAGAACTTGAGGATGACGCTCTTACCGCACATTTTGACATTTCAAATCCGTCGGACTACGGTCTGAAATATGACGAGGAGGACTATACCCTCGGTCATGTGTCCGATGAAGATACAAAAGAATCCTTTGATGAACTGAAAAAGGCAAAAACGGATTTGGAGGAGTTTGACCGTTCGGGACTTACTTCTTCTCAAAAGCAGACATATGACACCCTTGAAAGCTACTTTGAAATTCAGCTTTCATATGAGGGTACAACAGAATTGCAGAGCATATTTGCACCGCAGTCGGGAGTTGTTGCAAACCTCTTTACCACCCTGTCCGAGTTTACTTTCTATGAAAAGGATGATACCGACCTTTACCTTGCTGTTTTGAAGGACACAAAACGCTATATGGACGAGTGCATTGAGTTCACAAGGAAACAGGCTGAGGACGGTTACTTTATGGCTGAAGATATTGCACAGCAGTCAATTGACGAGTGCGAAAAGCATATTAAGAATGACAAGTCCGTGCTTGTTGACGAGTTTGAGTTGAGAATAAAGTCACTCGGTCTTAGCGATTCCGAGAAAAAGACTGTTGTCGAAACCAACAAAAAGTATTTTGAAGAATACTACATTCCTGCTTTGAAATCAGCAAATTCAGCACTTGAAAGTCTCAAAAAATCAGGCAAAAACGAAGAAGGTCTTTGCGGTTACGGCAAAATCGGCAAAAAGTATTATGAGGCAATTGTCAGGGACAAAACAAGCAGCAGCATGACTCCCGAGGAGCTTAAGTCATACCTTACAAACAGCTTTACAAAGGTTGGAATGAGCATGAGCAATGTTTCACAGGATGACTTGAGCAAATTTCAGGACTACAAACCCGACTTTAAGGACGCCGATGAGGTGCTTGAATTTTTGATTGAGAATATCGAGGAGGACTTTCCGACTCCCGTTACAACATCTTACACGGCAGATTATATGAGCGATTCCGCAAAGAGCGACAATGTGGGAGCGTACTATGTTCCGGGACGAATTGACGATACAAGCGTTAATATCATCAAAATCAACCCCGACTTTGCAAATAAGGGTATGACTCAGATGTACACAACTCTTGCCCATGAAGGCTATCCCGGTCATCTTTATCAGTTTACCGCATCAAATGCAAACAAGGATATCCCGAATGTCCGCAAGATTTTAAGCTTTATGGGCGCAACCGAGGGTTGGGCGCAGTATGCCTCGAAATGTACGCTTGATTACCTTGATACGAGCGATGGCATTAAGAAGCTTATCTACGCAAATGATATTCTCGGCTACATTCTCTATTCCATGGTCGATGTCGGTGTGAACTACAACGGCTGGGATTATGAAAAAGTCAAGGAGTATATGTCAACGGCACTCGGTTCGGCTGACGATGAGAGCGTTACAGCCGCAACAAAAGAGGCGTATGACCTTGCCCGTTCAAATCCGGGGTATTTTCTCCCCTATACCGTAGGCTACCTCAAGATGATTGATATGCGTGAAACAGCCGAAAGCGAGCTTGGCTCAAGCTTTGACGCAAAGGAATATCACACATTCATTATGAATCTCGGAATCACAAGCATTGATGTCTATGAAAAAGCCCTTGATATGTGGCTTGAAAGCAAAAAGTAAATTTTTGGTGATAATCTTGAATATTTTTTACAGGTATGATATACTTAACTCATTGATATGATAAATCTAAATTGGTATGGATTTTTCTAAGATGTGATTCTTATTTTCGCCATACACTCATTATGGGTGTATGGCGATTTTTATTTTACGCAAGGGGTGTTAATATGGGCGTTAAAACGGAAAACAAAATGGCTTATGAACCTGTCAACAAACTTATAATTCAAATGTCGGCACCGCCGCTGATTTCAATGTTCTTTCAGTATTCATACAACCTTGTTGACAGTATGTTTGTTGCGGGGATAAATGAACAGGCACTTGCGGCAGTATCGCTTGCATTCCCGATTACAACGCTTATGAATGCGTTGTCCGTGTGGATAGGTGTGGGTGTTAATGTTTTGATTGCAGGCTATTTGGGACAGAAAAATCAGCAAAAGGCAAATTCTGCAGCGGCTCTCGGAGTGGTAATTTCGGTAGTTGTCGGAGTGCTGATAAATTTCCTTTCGCTTTTCATAATAAATCCCTATTATTCGGCTTTTACGCAAAACAAAGAGATTTTTGAATACGGAATTGCGTATATGAGCGTCTGCGTTTTTATGCAGATACCAAATATGGTGCATATTGTAATTCAAAAAATACTTCAGGCAACAGGCAATATGATTGCTCCGATGTGGTTTCAAATTGCAGGTGTTGTATTCAATTTTGTGTTTGACCCTTTGCTAATTTTCGGCATAGGTCCGTTTCCGAAAATGGGTGTGGTCGGAGCTGCAGTTGCCACGGTTTTAGGCTATGTTGTTTCAACAATCATTGCGTTGATACAGCTGTTTCTTACAAAACAAAAGGTTAAGCCGGTGTTTAAAAACTGCCTTGAACCGAAGATGATAAAGCTGATATTTTCCTACGGATTGCCCTCGTTTGTTATGAATGCGTTGGGAGCATTCACCGTGAATTTTGCAAATATGTTTTTGGTGCGATATTCGGACACGGCGGTTGCATTTTTCGGAGCATATTTCAAGGTTCAGCAGTTGATTTTTATGACGGTGAACGGACTGATTCAAGGCTGTTTGCCTATAATGCGGTTTAATTACAGAGCAAAAGAGTATGGTCGCCTTAAACAAGCAAATAAGAGCGGAACAATTATCGCGACTGTTATGATGATTGTCGGTATGCTCTTGGTGCTGATTTTCCCGAAAGAGATATTGTTTTTGTTTTCGGCATCGGAAGAAATGTGTGCTTTTGGAGTGTCGGCAATGAGAATTATGTCACTCGGATTTGTGTTCAGCGGCTTTTCCGCAATGATTGCAACCTATGAACAGGCAACAGACAGTATTATGCCCGGCGTTGTAGTTCAACTGTTGCGACAGGGCGTGCTGTTAGTCCCCGTAATTTGGCTTTTAAACAGCGCTGTTCAAATGACAGGCATATGGCTTGCGTTCCCAATTACAGAATTTGTCACATTTCTTGTTGCTGTTGTATTTGCAAAAATTAAAAATCATTGAATAAATAAAAATAACAACCGCCAAAACCCGATATAATGGATTTTGGCGGTTGTTTGTTATTTAAAATATGATTAATTTTAAATTGTTTTTGCAAAAACATTATCAGATGATTTTGCTCTGAAAATTGTTTTTACGAGCAAGAATGTTATATAAACATAAAGTGCGGTGTAGATGATTGCCGTAATTTTAAGGTTTATAAGCTCGTAGGAGAACAGATAGTAGCAATAGCCTCTCAGGCTTATAAGCGTTGACGCAATCGGAATCCACAAATGCTTTGCACTTACCGCCGCATAGACAATTAAAATAATGTCAAGCAGATATCCGTAGCGTTCGTGCATTGACGAAAGGAACATGATACAGGTGAACACAGTCCACGCTGTTGTCAGAAGAAAAGTTTCAAGGTTTTTCAAATCAACCTTTTTATAGATGATAATGCACATCATAATTCCGAGTACGGCAATTGTCAGAAAGACCGAAAACTGTTTGAACAGATAATAATATGTTATATCGTTTCCGTCACATATGAGTGCATAAAAGTTCGGACAGTTCATCTGAATAAGCTTTCCGTAGTCGGTCTGTTCCGCATATATTGTGATGATATCAATAAACGGTCTGCCCATAATAATTGCAGGCAGGCACATTATCACATCAACCGCAGGAATTATAAAGAAATGCAGAATCGAAATTTTCTTTGTCGAAATCCAGTAATAAAGCAGAACAGGAATGATGAATACGGTTTGCAGCTTGAATGCAAACGCAATGCCGATGAACACAAACGATGCAATCGGCTTGTCTTTGTGCAAAAACAGGATTGCAAGGATTATAAACGAGGTGTAAATTGAATCGCACTGTGCCCAAAACGATGAGTTAAAAATCACCGTTGCCGAAAGAAGTACGGCTGAGTAGGTGAGTATCGCTTTGAGCCGTCGGTTATTCTTTGCAAACGAATAAACAAGCATTGCGGTTGAAATTGCAAGTACAAAGTCAAAGATTATTGATACGATTTTGTACGCATACAGAGCATTTAGCGGCAAAAGAGTCATAAGATAGATTATGACTTGATACGGAATGTTGTAGTTACCCACCTGAGTTGCAAGCCCCGTGAAATCATTCAGCTTGATTATGCTCCACCACGAATTTAAAAAGCTGTTGAAATCATCGCTTTGAAAATCCATTCCGCAGACTCTGAGGAAAATTGCAATAATCGTTACCGCAACGAGTAAAAATAAAAGAATGTGTTTTTTTATAAAGTCAATGACTTTGCTTTCTGCTTTTGTCATAGAGAAAATTCCTGTTCGGGTTTAAATAAAACCGATTTTCTTCATAACCTTGCCCATTGTGCGGCTGCTGATTTTAAGGGCAATTTCATCGGCTTTTCTGTAACAGCTTTCAAGATATGCCTTGTCTGCAACAAGCTTTTCGTAGCGTTCACGAATCGGACGAAGTTCTTCAACAACTGCCTCGCCTACAGCTGTCTTGAAGTCGCCGTAGCCCTTGCCGTCAAAATCCTTTTCAATCTGCTCGTATGAAAGACCTGTAACTGCGCTGTAAATTGCCATAAGGTTATTTACGCCGTCTTTGCCCTCCGCATAACGAACCTTTGCCTCGCTGTCCGTAACGGCTCTCTTGAACTTCTTCATTATAACCTCGGGTGCATCAAGAAGATGTACACAGCCGTTGACATTTTCATCGGACTTGCTCATCTTTCTTGTCGGGTCCTGAAGACTCATAACCCTTGCACCGTTCTTTGGGATGAAACCGTCCGGAATCTTAAACACATTGCCGTAAATACCGTTAAAACGCTCTGCAATGTTTCTTGTAATTTCAATGTGCTGTTTCTGGTCTGCACCGACAGGCACTTTGTCAGCCTGATAGAGAAGAATGTCGGCAGCCATGAGTACGGGATATGTGAAAAGACCGGCGTTGATGTTGTCGGCGTGCTTTGCAGACTTGTCCTTGAACTGCGTCATTCTTGAAAGCTCGCCGAACTGTGTGTAACAGCTGAGCGCCCATGCAAGCTCTGCGTGAGTGTGAACATGACTCTGAATGAAGAAAAGGCTTTTTTCAACATCAATACCGCAAGCCATAATTGAAGCATAAGCGTCAATTATATTCTTACGCATAACGGCAGGAGTCTGTCTTACCGTGATTGTGTGCAAATCTGCAAGAGCGTAAATGCAGTTGTATTCGTTCTGCATTGTAACCCAGTTGCGAACCGCACCGAGATAGTTTCCGAGTGTAATTGTTCCGCTGGGCTGTATTGCGCTGAATACAACCTCTTTTTTTGTCTGATTTTCCATTATTCCCCTCCGTGATTAAAGACTGTTTGCATACTCGCCGAGGATTTTTATTCCTCTTTCAAGCTGTTCGTCAGTCGGTGTTGAAAAGTTTATTCTGAAACTGTGACAGGTTTCGTTTTCGTCAGTTAAAAATGCGTTGCCCGGAACTACGCAAACCTTTTTGAGAACGAGTTCTTTGCAGAAATTCGGCATATCAATATCCTCGGGCAAGTCACACCAAATGAAAAGGCCGCCGTCAATTTTATGATATGTGATTTTCGGTGCGCAGTATTTGTCAAGAAGCTCCATGCAGAAGTTCGCTTTCTTTGTGTAGATTTCACGAAGCTTTGCAAGATGAGCGTTGAAGTCATACTTTGTGATGAATTCATCGCATACATATTGTGCCCAGATGTTTGTATGTACATCGTTGCCCTGTTTGCACACAACAAGTTTTTGAAAAATCGGCTTTGGTGCAATTGTGTAAGCAACACGCATACCAGGTGAAATTACCTTTGAGAATGAACCGGCATAGATTACAATTCCGTCCGTATCAAAGCTTTTTATGTTCGGAACATATTCACCGCTGTAACGCAGGTCGCCGTACGGGTTGTCCTCAATGATGAGAACACCGTATTTTTTGGCAAGCTCATAAACTTTCTTACGCTTTTCAAGGCTCATTGTAACACCCGAAGGATTTTGAAAATTCGGAATTGTGTAAATGAGCTTTGCGTTCGGATTGGCTTTTAAAGCCTCTTCAAGCTTTTCTGTGCTCATACCGTCAGGCTCAACGGGAACACCTGCAAGCTTTGCGTTGTAGCTTCTGAATGTGTTGAGCGAGCCGATGAATGACGGTGCCTCGCAGATTACAACATCGCCCTCGTTTACAAGAGCCTTTGAGCATAAATCCATAATCTGCTGTGCGCCTGTTGTGATGAGAATGTCGTCATTGTCAGAGCCTGTGTTATGCTCCTTTTTCATATATTCCGTAAGGTGCTTTCTCAGCGGAGTGTAACCCTCCGAAACGCTGTACTGTAAAACCGAAATCGGATCTTCTGCAAAAACCTTTGCCGAGATTTCCGCAATCTCCTTTGAGGGAAATGCATCGGGCGACGGGTTTCCTGCCGAAAGCGACACAACGCTAGGATCGGCGGCATATTTGAAAATTTCTCTGATAGCACTCGGCTTCAGGCTTGAAACCCTGTCGGAAAACCTGTATTCCATAAAAATATCTCCTTTTAAGATGATAAGGATTTTTTAAAATTCCATACCCTGTAATTCTATCACGAATTGCATATATGTTCAAGAAATTTGACTGTTTTTACTGCGATTTTATTCAAAAAATGTGTAATTTATTATTTTGCATTTGTAAATGTTAATTCACGGAAATTGTATTTTTTGTGCTTTTTGTATTGTTTTTGATGAGTTTCTGTTGTATAATCTAAGTGATAATGTCCTTACGGTCAGAGCAAGGCTTGCTTTGATTCAAACAGGAGTACACTGCGAGTAATTAATACACTTATATAATTCATTGAATTCAAATTGAATTTAAAAATCTTCAGTTTGGGAGAATAACACTATGAGCAGAAGAAACGATTACGATTATTTTGATCTTGATAATTTCGATGACAGCATTGATTCCCGTGAATATCGTCGCAGACAGCAACAGCGCCGTCCTGCAAGCTATGCCGCAAGACCGTCATCACAGCGTCCCGTCAGAAGAACTGTAAAAAGAAGAAACAAAAGAAGAACCAGAAACAGAATTATTATCGTTGCGAGCGCATTGATAATTCTGTTTGTTATTATTTTTATTATAACTTCAATTTTTAAGGGTTGTTCAAAGGAAGATGCCCTTGCAAGCGTTCCCACGGGAACAGTGGGTACAACGGCATCTCCCGACGAAACCGCAAAATCTTCGACCGCTAACAAAGCAAACGAGCTTTCTCCTACATATTTTATGACACCGAGCATAAAGGACGACAATAAAAACGGAACTCTTTCGTACAGCATTTATGTGTGGAACAAAACAGGCTACGAATTGTTCAGCAGTGATGATGCAAGAGCGCAGAACTATGCTCAGACAATCAACGGCTTTGCAGACAAGTTCGGCAGTTCCGTAAAGGTTTATGATATGATTGTTCCTAACCATACCGAAATGGGACTTCCGCAAAGGCTCAAAGACAGCGACGCTCCGTCAACCTCACAGGCTGACAACATCAAGGCGGCTTATGCGGCTCTTTCCGATAAGGTAACTCCGATTAACTGCTACAACCGTCTTGCAGAACATAATACAGATTACGTCTACTTTAAGAGCGACCACCATTGGACAGGCCTCGGCGCTTACTATGCTTACACAGCATTTGCCGATACAAACGATTTGCCCGTTCTTTCGCTTGATGATTGCGAGGAACAGAAGATTAACGGCTTTACAGGCTCGTTTACCAACTCGGCAGACGGTCTTGACAGCGATACGGTAAGTTATTGGAAGTTCCCTTATAATGTAACAATGGATATCACACAGGCAGACGGTTCTTCCGCAAGCTATGACAGTCCCTACTATGAAGCCGCAGAGGGCGGTTCAAACACCTACGGTGTGTTTATTATGGGTGATAATGCCCTCACGGTTCTGAAATCAGCTTCGAAAAATGCGGCGGCAGGCAAGAAGATTGCTGTTGTAAAGGAAAGCTACGGCAACGCTTTTGTTCCGTATCTCACCAATAACTACGAAGAAGTTCATGTTATCGATTTCAGATATTTCAAACATAATCTTGTTGATTACTGCAAAACCAACGGAATTGACGAGGTGTTTTTTATGAACGGTGTAATGAGTGCCAACACTCAGGTTCAGCTTGACAGTATGAGCGGACTTTTTAACTGATATCATATCGGGTAAATTCTTGTAAGGAGGTGTATGCCGATGATAGCAGACAGCGTGAAGGTGAGCGTGTTCGGAAAAATAAGCGATAAGCTGTATTCGGCACAAATTACCTCCGTTTCAGGACGCTGTAAAAATGCGTATGTGATTTCGCACAAACCCGTAACAGAATATTTTGAGGGTGTTGTGGTTGCCGTTGCCGAATTTGACGGCCTTGACGGCGAGCGTCCGATAATCTCACAATACGGTGAGGTGTTTTATGAGCCCGAACTGCGACAGGTGCTTTCAAAACTGAAAAATATTAAGCTGAAAAGCATTGTGTGCCTTTACGAAAAGTCGTGCGGTGCGGTTATCTTCTACAAAAGCAGACAGAACACGAAAATTTTGCTTGTAAAGAACAGCAACGGCAGATATTGGAGCTTTCCGAAGGGACATATTGAAGACGGTGAAAACGAACATCAGACAGCAATCCGTGAAATTAAAGAGGAAACAGGTCTTGATGTCGTGATTGAAAAGGGCTTTCGTGAAATCAGCGAATACTGTCCTTTCGGTAAAATTCGCAAACGGGTTGTCTTTTTCCTTGCACAGGCATTTACGGATAATGTCAAAATTCAGGAGGAGGAAATTGACAGTTATATTTGGGTTGATTTGCAACAGGCACGAAAAATGTGCTCCTATGATAATGATTTGAGGATTATTGAGAAAGCTGAAACGGCGATTCATCTTCTCAGAAACTAAAAGCCGACAATTTAACACGAAATTTACAGGTACACGGCGGTGTGCCTGTTTTTTTGATTTTATAAAACATTTTCTGTAAATTAAAAATGTTGAAAAAAAGCAAAAAATACCACTTGACATGTGGATTATACAGAATGTAATCTAATTTCCCCGTTACAATCCTGTATCCAAAAATGTGGAAAACCTATTTTTTTAATGTTAAAAGTTACAACTTTGTAAATTTCGTGTAGTATCGGGATTTTTTAACATCACTTTCAACACTTTCAACATAGTTTTCCACATTGATGTTTAAAATGTTGAGTTATACAGAATGTATAAGTGCAAATTTAGAAAAATAAATCGCAAATTCGTGATTCAAAAAAACATTTTTTTCTGCGATTCAAATTGTGACAAGGTAATATATGACAATCTATACTCATAAAATACATCGGCGAGGTGTGTTTTATGAAAAAGGAAACCGTGAAAATGAGGCTTTGGGGGCTTGTCATTGTTCCGCTGATGATAATTGTGTTCAAAAATCTTTATTCGCTGACAAACGGTGCGATGCTCGGCATATTTTTCGGTGCTGTAAACGGCAGTATGTGGGAGCAGACCAAGGTTGTTATGCTTTCCTACCTTGTGTGGAGTCTTGTTGAGGCAATCGGAAAACGCTCGGGATTCCATCGCTTTGCCGTGTCAAGAATAATTTCGCTGTGGTTTGTCGGAATATTCTGTCTTGCGTCATATCTGCTAATCTATGCACTCGGTGTTGAAAGTGCAGGTCTGCCAAGGTTCATTTGTGCAATTGCCGTGTGTTTTTCTGCGTTTGCACTCAGCGCAAGGCTTGAATACGGTGAAAGAAAAATCGAACAGCTTTTTTTGCCCTGCGTGTTTATGATGTTGCTTTTGATTGCCGTGTACTGCAGTTTTACAGTGTTCCCTCCGCACATGATACTTTTTGAGGACATACAAACGGGAATGTACGGCATAATTCCCGAATACATCGACTCCGGAGCGATTGCTCTTGATACATTGTACAGAGTTTGAGTTTTTAAAAACAAATGGCTTAAAAGTATTTAATAATTTGAATTGTTATGTTATAATAGATAGCAAAATGAAGTGGTGTGTCCCATGCAGACACAAAAAATAAAAAGGAAACCGAATAAGGCTGATTATGATGAAAAACGAAAGATTTGAAAATACAGAACAAAAGCCTGATGTGATTGCAGGGCGAAATCCTGTAAGTGAGGCTGTTCGCAGTAACCGCCCGATTGACAAAATTCTTGTTGCAAAGGGTGAAAAGAGCGGTGCGATTGTGGGAATCCTCGCAAAAGCCCGTGATAAGAAAATTCCCGTTAAGGAAGTTGACCGCACAAAGCTTGATTATGTGAGCGGCGGCGCAACTCATCAGGGTATTGTCGCATTTGCGGCGGCAAAGGATTATTCAACGGTTGACGATATCCTCGAATATGCCGAAAGCAGGGGCGAAGCTCCGTTTGTTGTTGTGCTTGATGAGGTTGAAGATCCGCATAATCTCGGTGCAATAATCAGAACCGCAGAATGTGCCGGAGTTCACGGGATTATTATTCCAAAACGCAGAAGTGCCGGTTTAAGCTACACGGTTGCCAAAGCGTCTGCAGGCGCAATTGAATATATGCGTGTTGCAAGGGTGACTAATATTGCAGTTACACTTGACGAGCTCAAAGAAAAAGGCGTGTGGGTTTACGGCGCAGACATGGATGGCACGGATTATGACGAGTGTGATTTTTCGGGTGCGTGTGCAATTGTTATCGGCAACGAAGGTAAGGGCATTTCCAGACTTGTCCGTGAAAAGTGCGATGTAATAGCGTCATTGCCCATGAAAGGTCAGATAAATTCCCTTAATGCGTCGGTTGCCGCAGGAATTTTGATGTACAAAGCGATGAAAAACCGCTGATTTTGTAAATTGAAAATTGAAAATCATTTGATGTTATCAAAGTTGTGTGTTTAAATGTCAAAGATTGTAAAAACAGAGAGTACCGCTCGGGCGGCATAGTTTCCGATAAACCTAACTATCTGCCCGAGAGTAAATAAAAAGGAGTGAATGCTTTGGCTGATATGGACAAGGACAGGCTTAAAGAGCTTGAAATCGAGAGCATACTCGAAGAAACCCACTATCTTGCCGATCAGGAACGAATGGAGCAGACGGCACAGAAATACCGTGCAAAGCCGAAGATTGAAGAGATTTTCAGCAATGCCGATAAAAAGCCGAGGTTAAAAAATACAAATCCGCTTGATGAATCCGAACCTGATACTTCAAACTCAATAGTCGGGGATAAGACTGCCGCCACAATGCAGGCAGAGCTTATAATGGACGGAAATGACGATGACCTTGTAACTCCCGAACAGCTTAAAGCAGAGGCTGAAAAAAAGGCTGCGGAAAAAGCCGAAAAAGCCAAGCGTGAGTATGAGGAGGCAAAGAAAAAAGCCGCCGAGGAAGAAAATAAGATAGTTACCCTCACACCTGAGTATGATGAAAATACAGAATTTTCGGGCGAAGTGCTCGGAGAGGTTGACCAGTTTCGTGACGAGGCTGAAATTAAAAGCTACCATACCATAGATATCGACATTCCCGAGGATAAGCCAAAGGAAAAGACCGAAACCAAAGAAAAGAAAGAGGCTTCGCAGACTCCCGTTCATCAGTTTCCGAATACAGAAAAACCGCCTCGCAAGGTGGTTGCAAAAGTTCCCGTGTATCGTCCCGATGAACCGAGAAATATTCTCAATGTCAAGGCAGGCAGATTTTCCGAGGTTGTAGCGAATGAGTATGAGGAGTATGTGCGTTCAAAGAATCCTTCGGTAATCGCTCATGTGCTTCGTCCCGAGCCGACAATCGTTGATGAGGAGATCGCCCCGACCGAGGAAAAGCATAAGGATAACCGCCCTATAGGCGAAAAGGTTATTTCTGCCCTTGTCGGAATCTTTTCAAAGGATGAATCCGACGATAACGATACCGTAAAAGAGGAAAATTCAAAGCCTGTTGAGGATTATACAGGCGAGGAGGACGAAAAAAGTATTCTCTATGAGCTGAATCATAATATAAGAAAGCTCTTTATGAGAAGTCTGTTGTCGGGAATAATTGCCGCAGTTGTGGTTGTTCTCACAATCGTTACAAGAATTTTTCCGAGTGCAATATGTTCGGCAGTTCCTTTTGCACCGGCGGCATACGCAATTTTGCTGTTTATTCTTATGGCGGCATCGCTTGTGCTGAACCGTGTGGCAATGCTCAGCGGACTTTCACCGCTTGTGCATATCAAAGGTAATTCCGATACAGCCGTTGCCGTTGCAGGTGCGGCAGGAATGGTTCAGATAATTGTGTCATTCTTCTGCCTTGGCGATTTGAACGGATTTCATGTGAACTACTACACGGTAATTCCTATGCTTGCGTTCTTTGCAAATAATGTGGGAAAGCTTTATATGGTTCTTCGTGTAAAGGACAATTTTAAGTTTGTTTCGTCAAAGGGACAGAAATATGCGTCAAAGATTTACAACAACGAGTCTGTTGCAATGCAGATGATGAGCGGTACTGCCGCCGACCGTCCGATAATTGCCTATCAGCATAAGACCGAATTTCCGTCAAACTTTCTCAAAATATCTTATGCACCCGATCCGAGCGAGGATTTGGCGTCAAAGCTTGCCCCGATAACAACAATTGCATCAATAATCATTGCGGTAATGTACGGTGTTGTTAAGCTGTCATTTGCAGACGCTTTGAATGCATTTGCACTTATCACTGCGGTGTCTGTGCCTGTGGCAACACTTCTTTCTGTTAATGCCCCCGTGAGAAAGCTCTGCAAAACTCTGCTCTCCTACGGCTCAATGCTTTCGGGTTATCCGTCGGTAAAGCAGTTCTGCGACAGTACGGCTATAATGATAGATGCAAATGAATTGTTCCCTGCCGAGTCAATCTCGCTTGAGGGCATCAAAACCTTTGAGGATTACGGCATTGATGAATCTCTTCTTTGCGGAATTGCAATTCTTAAAGAGGCTCAGAATCCGATTGCAAATGCTTTTGATTCGGTAGTTGCAGAAACCGAGGAAACACTTCCCGAGGTTGAAAGCGTTCTTTATGAGGATGAAATCGGACTTGTGGGATGGATTAAGAGCGAAAGAATCCTTGTGGGTTCACGCACGCTTATGGAAAAGTACAGTGTGGAAGTTCCGAATATGGAATATGAAGAGAAATATACTTCTCAGGGCAGACAGGTCACATATCTGTCAAGAGCAGGCAGACTTGTTGCAATGTTTGTTACAAGATACACTCCCGACGCTCAGCTCAAGGCTGAAATGCAGAGAGCCGAAACCAACGGCATAAGCTTCCTCATCAGAACAACCGATTATAATGTTACAAATGACCTTATTGCAAAACTCTACGATTTGTTCTACCGCAGTATCAAGGTGCTTCCGACAGGACTCGGAAATGTTCTCAGGGAGGCTGAGGATACGGTTGAGGAAACCTCCCGTTCATATCTCATTACAAACGGCAAAGCCGCATCGCTTGCCCGTGCAGTTACGGGTTGCGTAAAAATCAAGCACAATATTTCGCTTTCAATCATAATTCAGCTGATTGCCGTAATTTTCGGATTGCTCGTTGCGTCAACACTTTCGCTTTATGCCGGTGTACAGGTTATGGGTTCGCTTGAAGTGCTGATTTATGCGTTGTTCTGGGGCGCCGCCGCTGTTTTTGCTCCGGCTGTCCAAAAACCGTAGGAAAGGATGTAAAATATGAAAATAGCTCCGTCACTTTTGTCTTGTGACTTTTCAAAAATGGGTGAAGAAATTGAAAGAATGGATCTGGCGGGCGCCGATTGGATGCATCTTGATGTTATGGACGGTCACTTTGTTCCGAACATAACCTTTGGCGCTCCCGTAATCAAGGCGGTAAGACAGTTCTCGAACCGCCCGTTTGATGTTCACCTTATGATAAGCGATCCGCTTAAATATATTGACGATTTTGCCGATGCAGGTGCGGATATCATCACCTTCCATGTTGAATGTGACTCTGACATTGATGATACAATTGCGAAAATCAAGTCAAGAGGAATCAAACCCGGACTTGTTTTAAAGCCAAACACTCCTGCCTGGACAGTATTTCCGTATCTTGAAAAGCTTGACCTTGTACTTGTTATGACGGTTGAACCGGGCTTTGGCGGACAGAGCTTTATGCCCGAGATGATGCCGAAGGTTAAGGAAATCAAGAGGGAATGCCAACGCAGAGGTCTGAACAATATCCTTATTGAGGCTGACGGCGGAATCGGCAGAGATACCATTGAGCAGGCATCAGAGGCAGGCGTTGATGTGTGCGTTGCGGGAACGGCTGTTTTCAGAGCCGCAGATCCCGCAAAAGCAATTGAGCTTTTTAAATCATTCTGATAAATTCTGATAATAAGCAAGCCCGAATCCGATATTTCTCGAATTCGGGCTTTTGTTTTTTATATGAAATGAACAGGCGTAAAACACTGAAAATTCTTATATTGTAATTGTCAATATATGTAAAAACGGTCGATAAAAAGGCAATATACACAATAATAAGCACGAAAATTTGTACAAAGCAACAATTTCACCGTTATTTTGCACAGATTTTTAGCTAAAACATTTCCGTTAAAAGAATAACAGATTCATTGCCCGAACAACTTAAATGTGCTATAATTTAGTTGTCCTCGGGAATTTTGTACTGTTAAAGTTTCCGAAGCTTAGAAGTATTGCCACAAAACTGTGGCGAACGGTAATTTTATTTTATTAAAGGAGCAGCAAGTATGAAAAAAATTCAGAAAAAGCTTTCTGTGGTTCTTGCGGTAATGATGGTGCTGTGCATGTTCACAGCTCTGCCTTTCTCAGCAAGTGCTGCCGAAACAAGCGAAGAAACAAGTGCAGGCAACAAGATCAATGTTACATCAAATGTGGCAGATCCTGTTTCGTATGATTACAATGCACAGACAAAGCAGGTTGTTGTCACTTACCTTCTCAAGGCAGATCACATGATCGTTAATGCACAGAGCAGTCTTACATACGACAGCAAGGTTCTCAAGCTTGCATCAACAAATACAAGGGAAAAGGTTTTCCCTGTATTCCAGAGAAGCATCGTTTGGAATCCAAGCCTTACAAATAAGGTTCTCTTCACCTGCTCAAGCCTTGATCTTTTCAACTTCAAGTCAGAGAATGTTTATTGCACATTTACATTTGATGTTGTAGGCAGCGGTGACACAACAGTAAATCTCAATGTTGATTATCTTACAGGTACAGAGGCTGATACACGTGATGAGCTCTTCGAAAGCGAAAAGAAGGACATCGGTTATATTGACAATAGTGCTAACAAAGTAGCAGGTGCTGCATTTACTGCAAAGGCAGTTCTCGTTCAGGGCGAAGAGCCAACAACAGCTCCTCAGCCTACAACAGCAACACAGCCAACAACAGCAACACAGCCAACAACAGCAACACAGCCCACAACAGCAACACAGCCGGCAACACAGCCGACAACAGTTGCTCCTTCGGATGTTCCTACAGACGGCTACTATGTATACGGCGACAACATCAAGCTCAAGCTTACATCAATCGGTACAGATAAAGTAGGCGGAAAAATCGCTCTTCAGAAGGGTACATACACATTCAAGATTGATAACTATGGCACACTTCTCGGTTACTCTAAGACATTTACAGACACAACAAAGGGTCTTACATTCAACAAGAAGTTCAAGAGCAGCACAACACTCGTTGCAACAGGCGGTACATACACATTCCAGTTTAACACAAAGACAAACACACTCGTTGTTAAGTATGACAAAAACCTCCCGAATGATTACCTCATCGGTGACCTCAACACAATTCTTTCGCCTGTAAAAGGCAGAACTATCGCAGTTGGTTCAACATATCTTGCAGCAGGCACATACAAGTTCAAGCTTTCTGCAGATAATGTGGTTTACGGTTACAGCAAAGTAATCAACAACACAACAAACGGAAATTCACTTTCACTCAACAGCAAGTATTCAAGCTACCTAACACTCAACGCAACAGGCGGTACATACACATTCACACTCAACACAAAAACAAAGAAACTCGTTGTAGGTTATGTTCCTACAAAGGATGAGAAAGCTGATGATGTTCATGTATCGGGCGACATCAACCTCGTACTTGATGACAAGGGCGGCGAGAGCAATGTTGCAAAGGGTACAGTAAAGCTTAGTGAGGGTACATACTCATTCAAGGTTTATAACTACGGTACAGCATACACAATCGGTTCAAAGATTGTTGACAGCGGTACAAAGAACCTCAAGAGCTCTTACACATCTAATGTAACACTTATCGCATCAGGCGGTACATATACATTCAGCTTCAACAAGACAACAGGAGCACTTAAAGTAACTAAAAAATAATCATTGATTATAATTTAGCGGTGTTCGTCACTTGTTCGTAAGCGAATAATAAGACATAACTGAAATTATTAAAAAATGCATCAGATCCCGAAAAAGGTCTGATGCATTTTTGTTTTGTATAAAACCCGTACGGCGACTTGCCGTCGGCAAATTATATACAATATAAATTCGTATCCCATGCCGGAATATATGGGTGGTGGCGGAGAAAAATTTTGTAGTCGGGATTCACGCTGTGAATGTATAGTGCAAGGCGGAAAATATCCTCAAATCTGTGGTATGCCGAAAAATTCAGCTTTGGTTTGTAGTTTTCCATTGTTTTCTGCATACCGATGAGGGTTTCCATATCAGCCCCCTCAACATCGGCTTTAATGTATCCTGCCGCCATTCCGCAGAGAATCGTATCGACTGTCGCAACCTTTGTTGCAACGCCCTTGTCGGCAATTGCGCTGTTGCGACCGGCCTTGTTGTTGAATATAAGCTCCGTGTTTTTACTGTATGAGCCGAGTTGCCAAAGCGACACATTCGCCATGCCCTTGCAATGAAGTTTCAGCTTTTCAAAATTCTTTGCGTTAGGTTCAAATGCGATTATACGCTTGTAATTGCCGTTTGTGTAGTGCAGAAATTCGTCAATCGTGTCGCCGTTGTATGCGCCGAGGTCAACATAGCTTTCGTTTTCACTGAGATTCAGAATATTGTCGAAAGCCTCGTCCTTGTCGGTTGTGACAGGGGGGAGGAGGTCAATTCTGCCTGTGTAGTAGAATTTCAGAATGTTTTCGTAAACATTTTTTGAAAGGTCATCGGCAAGCAGACTGTATGCACTTTCAATTTGCTCTTTATTTTCGGTAATAAAATCATTGTCAAAAAGTTTGTTTCCAAAAACGGGAACGGAGGGGACAAGCGTTTCGTGCTTTTCGGAAATTTTCATTATGTGTTCCATAACATCGGGGAGCTGGCTTGCAAAGCAGAGGGCGATTATAATGTCGCCGAATTCGGTTTCAACATTGGAAAGCTTCTTCACCGTGAAATCGTGGAATTTCTGCCCACGCACAAAATCATCACTTGCAATAACGGCAGACGCTTTGATTCCGTATCGGTCAAATGCGGTAAGAACCTTGTCCGCACCGTCACCCATTCCGTAAAGCACAACAGGCTTTCCGCAATTTTTCAGTCGTTCCCATACGGATATTTCATCTTTTAAAAGTTCGGTTATATTAAACATATAGATACTCCAATTAGTGTATAATGGCATTGTAATTGTTTTCGCAATGAACGCCCCTACGGGTTTGCAAAGCAAAAAAAGTATAAAAAAACGCCCACCCTACTGGGTGGACACTTTATATGTTGGCATCTCCCTATTTTTCCGGGCCGTCACCAGCCAAGTATCTTCGGCACCACTGAGCTTAACTTCTGTGTTCGGTATGGGAACAGGTGGACCCTCAGCGTCATCAACACCAACTTATTAACTTTTGTTTCTCTCTTGAGAACAGTATTGATTATACTACGGGCTGCACCAAATGTCAACACTTTTTTAAAAAAAATTTAAAAATTCTTTGAAAACCTTGAAAAGCCCGTATTTATCCCGATTTATCGCCGTTTTAACCGTCATTGAACCCAATGTATACTTGATGCGGTGAAAAATTATACATATTTTGGCTTGTTAAAGCGTAAAAAATAGGATGCCGTTGTTTGCCGTAAATTATTGACTAAACGGATAAAAATGTGTACAATTAAATAGATTAGAACAGATTGGGATGTTTAGAATGAATAATGTAAATAAGTGTAAAATGCTTTTGTCGTCACTCTCTGTATTCAGAGGTATAATGAACAGAAGCGTTCCGAAAGCCTTTTATGAACTTTTGCTTTCGCTCGACAAAAAGCCTGAGGAATTTCTAGGTGCATACGGCAAGCTTTGCTCAATGCTTTGCGAAAGAGGTTGTGCGGATAAGTTCGCATTTGCAATCAGCGAAACGGCTCTTTTTGACGATAACTGTTTTGCCCGTGCCGCAACAGCCGGCAGACAGGGTGAGTTACCCGAAAATGTTGTTTCTGCCGTTAAGACAGACTGCGACGCTATTTTAACAGCCGCAAAGCTTACTTCCGATGAAGTGCTTGAGGCATATACCTATGCCGATGAAATCAAGGAGCTTATTCCGATTCTTCCAAAGTGGCAGACAGGCAAGTGCGCTCCGTGCTTTGACGGATTTGACGGTTCACTTGACAAGCTTTCTGCTTATTATAAGGAAAACGGTTGCGGAATGTTTGCCCGTTACAAGGCATTCATCTGGCGTGACGGTGACATTCAGCCTGTTGAGCATCCGGACAAGATTGATATGGATACATTTACGGGATATGAGCGTCAGAGAAGTCAGGTTGTAAACAACACACTTTCATTTATTCAGGGCAAGAGCTGTAACAACTGCCTGCTTTACGGTGATAAGGGTACAGGTAAAAGCTCAACAGTCAAGGCAATTGCAAACGAGTTTCGCAAGGACGGACTCCGCATTGTTGAAATGCCTAAGGACAGGCTCATTGACTTTCCGCTTCTTGTTGACAAGATTGCCGCTCTTCCGCTTAAATTCATTATATTTATTGATGATCTTTCGTTCCAGCATCAGGATCAGAGCTATACAACCCTTAAAGCCGTGCTTGAGGGCGGACTTGCGGCTCGTCCCGATAATGCGTTGATTTATGCAACGTCAAATCGCAGACACCTTGTTAAGGAAAGCATTTCCGACAGAACTCATACTGTTGATGATATCAATGTTCGTGACAATATGCAGGAAAGTCTTTCGCTTTCGGACCGTTTCGGTCTTGCAGTCTGCTACACAATTCCTTCAAAGAATGATTTTCTTGAAATTGTATATTCTCTTGCAGAGCAGAGAGGCGTCAAGATGACTCACGAAGAGCTTGCACTCGGCGCTGAGCAGTTTGCACTTTCAAGAGGCGGTCGTTCGCCAAGATGTGCAAGACAGTATGTTGAATCGCTGTTTTGCTGATTAATCGGAGGTCAGTTATGAAAACAAAAATAATTTCAATTGCTCTTGCAGTTGTGACAATGCTTTCGGCAGTTGCGCTTTTCAGCGGTTGTTCTGACGGAGAATATCCTGTTAAGGTGGCAAACATCACGATAGAAAGTCAGCCAAAGAACATAGTTGTTCTTGATGCGCCGACAGCCGATATCCTCATCGCAACAGGATATGACAGATATATTGTGGGCAGAAGTGATGAGGTTGACCAGCAGTCAATCGCAGTTGCCCCGAGCGTCGGTTCATATGAAAATCCCGATACCGACAAAATTATCAATTCCGGCACAAACCTTGTGTTTGCAGGTCAGTCAATAAATGAGGACGCAAAGAAGAAGCTTCAGGACAAGGGTATTCAGGTTGTCACAATGTCACACGGTGACACTCCCAAGCAGGTTGAAACAAACTATGTGACAATCGGCAAAATTTGCGGCGGCACAAAAACGGGCGCAAAGAAGGGTGAAGATACCTACAATGAATTGCTTGATAAGATGAACAACTACAAACAGCAGGTTAATAACAGAAATTCCGGCATTCTTGATACGGTTTGTTATCTCTATACAGAAGACGACAGACTCAAGATGATGACAAGCGGAACATACGGCGATATGCTCCTCGGCTATACGGGGGCGGTTAATGCCGCAGTAAACATCAGCGACAACAATGTTGATGTTGCAACTCTCAAGATTGCAAATCCGAACTTTATCTTCTATGCAGACAAAGCTACTCTTGATAAAATTAAGGGCGATACAACACTCGCAAGTCTTGGCGCAGTCAAGACAGGCAAAATTCTTGAGGTTTCGCTTGAAGAAATGTCAAGACCCGGCAATACTGCTCTGGAAGCACTTGAAAAAATGGTTTACTTTATGTATCCCGACCTCAAGCCAAAGTCTGCAACAGACACAACAAAGGCTCAGGATGCGACAGCGTCAAAGACTGACGCAACAACCGCAACTCAGGCAACAACAACCGCAAGCGATTCAAAGTCGGTTGCCGATAAGTATAATCTTACCATTACATCAGACCTTTCACTCAAGCAGGAAGATGAAAATGACACGGTAAAGGCTATGCAGCTCCGCCTTTATAACATCGGTTACATTGCCGACAAGGACAATGTGACAGGCTACTACGGCGAAGTAACAGCCGAGGCTGTTAAGAAATTCCAGAAAAACAACGGTCTTAAAGAAACAGGTACAGCCGATAACGCAACTCTTGTATTGCTTTTTGACAGTTCAGCGAAAAAAGCGAAATAAATCAGAAAATTGAAAATGTAAAATTATAGTCGGGAAGACAGTTTGCAAAATGCAAAACATTGTCTTCCCGACTGCTTTTTATATGTGATTTACCGATATACCGTAGCGACGATCAGCGATCGCCATTTGATTTGGTTGTAAAACCAAATCAATAATAGATGCCGCAATAAAATTGTGACAATGCACGGTCGAACCGATTTTGCAATCGTTTCGATTGGCGGTCACTGACCGCCGCTACAATTAAACCTTAACATTACGGTGGTACACCGTTAAAACAGTTCCGGGTGCATTCGGCTGTAGTGAAAAATGTACTGCTGGGCGATGCCTGCGTACTGACCGAAATCGTCACCGTTCATATTCGGGAACAGCTTTTCCATTGCCCGTTTCATCCACACATCAATCGGAAAAGCCTCAATTCTGTGCATACCGAAAAGAAGTGTGCAGTCGGCAACCTTTTTGCCGACGCCCGTAATTTTCATAAGCTCCGCTCTTGCGTCTTCATAGCCAAGCGTGAAACAGCTGTCAAGATTCACCTCGCCGTTTGCAACCTTTTGTGCCGCATCAATAATGTAACGGTTGCGAAATCCTGCCCTCAGCGGTGCAAGGTCATCGGGCGAAAGCTTTGCAAGTGTTTCGGCTGTCGGGAACGCAAATTCTCCGTCATCAAGCCGTGTGCCGAAGTTCTCGCACAAACGCTCAACAATGCCTTTGATTCGCTTTATATTGTTGTTCTGCGAAATGATGAATGTGCAGAGTGCCTCAAAAGGCTCTTGTCTTAAAATCCTTATGCCCGGGGCGTACTTTGCCGCCTCGTTCAGAACGGGATGTATTGTGCTGATTTCTTCACGGATTTTTCCGTAATCAAGCGAAAAGTCAAAGTAGCTGTACCAGATGTTTTTGAAATCGTCAGCCGTTGCATTTTCAATGTACATATCCGTTTTGTCAAGGCTGACGGTTACGCTTTTGCCGTAGGCAACACCGTGAAAAGAACCGTTGTCCTGCGGTTTCCAACGAAAGCTCTGACCGCAGTCGAGAGTCTGCGCAAGGTCAAGGTCATGCACATCGGTTATTTTGATTTTGTTGTCGAGTTCAATACATTCCATGATTTTCACCGCCGAAATTTTCTTAATAAAGTATATCACATTCGGGAAAATTATGATATACTTTATTTAAAATTGAAAATGGAAAATGAATGTCGGGAAGACAGTTTGTTTGTAAAACAGATTTCAGTCCCGACTGTATTTCAGACAGGAACTCATTGAACGCAAGCCTTGATGAAATATTTTGTTTAAACACATATGCTTTGATATGATGAAAACGGTGTGTTATAACCACTACATTAACCCAAAAGGAGAATTATTGTGAAAGAAACTATCTGCACAATTCCGATTAACGATATATTTATGCCAAAATGCGGTTGTCCGTTTTGCCGAATGGAGAGTATGCTTGAGGAGCAGTATGTAAAATTCATTACGGGCGATGCGATGATGGAGCCTAATATCAGGATTGAAACCAACAAAAAAGGCTTTTGTCACCGCCATTTTTCGCAGATGTTTGAAAAAGGACAAAAATTGCCGAATGCGCTTATTCTTGAAAGTCATCTTCAGGAAATTATTGATAACGATATGCCGAAAAAGCTGAAGGGCAAGCCTGATAAGAAACAGCTTGAAGTCATTAAAAAGCGACTTGATTCGTGTTATGTATGCGACAGAATCGAGTGGAATATGCACCATTTTTGCGACACGATTTTTGTTGAGTGGGCAAAGGGAGAGGAGTTTTATAAGCTGTACAACGAACAGCCGTTTATCTGCTTTAAACACTACGATTTTATTATGAATGTTGCAACCCAAAAGAGCAAGCTGCCGTCAAAACTTTTACCGCAGTTCTATGCCGAAACAGCAGGCCTTACAAAAAAATATCTGCTGTCACTTAAAGAAGATATCACATATTTCTGCTCAATGTTTGATTACCGCAACCACGGCAAAGATTGGGGAAGCTCCAAGGATTCAATTGAGAGAAGTATTGAATTTTTGACAGGCGAAAAGCCGTAAACGGCGAGCCGACCTTTTATGTTTGTGAAGACAGTTTGTGAATGTTAAAAAACAAATTATGCCCGAGCGAAAGGTTTAATTAATGTAAAATTGAAAATTGAAAATGGAAAATTAATGTCGGGAAGACAGTTTGCAAAATAAAATGCGATGTCTTCCCGACTGTTTTGTTAATATGAAATTTACTGTTTATTTATGGCGAACACGGTTCGGCGCTACTGACAAATTTTTGATATAAACAAAGATTGCATCAGAACTTTACTCGGGAATCTGATGCAATTTCTTTATCCTACTGCCTTCTCGAATAGACTGCGGTGGCACACCGCCGACCGCAATTTTCAATTTTCCATTTTCAACTTTCAATTTGAATCATTCACTGCCATACTGCCATGACGGCGTTGAAGTATTCGTCAGAGAGAACCTTTCTCAACTGTTCTCTGCCGGATTCGTCGTTCATATATGCATTGCGGATGTTTCCGCCCACCTGCATTTCTTCACCGTTAAAGGTTAAAAACTGCTGTCTGAGTACCGACACGCTGTCCTTTGTGAGCATATCAAGTGTGATTTTTTCTTTAAGTTCCATTTTTCATACCTCCGTTATTTTTATATTTTGTAAATCAAAGAAAAGTTTACCTGCTCATCAGCGACGAAATTATAAGCCTGTTTATTGAGCGGAGTAAACTGCAACCAAGCCGATTTATTTACACTTCCTCTGAACATTCCGCCGTTTTTGCTTATGCCTATATCATGAACAATCACATCCGATTTGTTTGAGAAAGGCATATTGAGCAAAGCTATTGTAGATGTTCCGCCTAAAGATGTTGCGTTCATAATGACGGTGACATTTACAATAACGATATCGCCAATTTTTTCATAAAGGCAAGTTGCAGATTTTATTTTATCAATCTGAGTAGAGTACGGAGTAAGAGTAGCTGTGCCGAGTTCGATATTTGACGAATCGTATTTTGAGCCGATGCTCATATCCATACGGACCAATCTTTCGTTAAGGGATTTGTTGTCAGCTTTTGCGTTAAGCAGAATATCAACCTCATTCGACGAGTAGCTGTCGGCACTATCCCAGTAGTTGTCGGTAAGATACTTGATACTCGGATAATTTCGAGTATAGTCGGTAATCTGAGAAGAATCACTTACCTTGTTTGAGTTGTCCTCTTTTTTTGTAATGTCGGACTGTTCAATTAACTTTTTGGTTTTGTCAATTTCAGTCCGACAAAGCTTTGTTTCGTCAAGAAGCTTTTGCGTTTCTTCACGAAGCTTCAGCGTTTCTGAGTTCGGATTAAGGTACTCTTTGTCCTCAATCGGAATACTCTCGTCTGCATAAAGCGTGACGATCTGAGTTTGGAAAACATAGCCGTTTTCGCCTCTGCCTTCAAGCTGAAGTTCAAAATAGCCGTGCATGAAAATGTCATTTTTTCTGACCTTCCACACAAGTTTTGTGCCTGTTTCATCAATTGCGGTGCTGTCGGGAATTACCGAATTTACACTGCCGTCGGCAAAACGCAGATGAATGAAGTAGTCAAGCGTAATGTCGCACATTCCCCGAATTAAAAATTCCTGTGTTTCGGCAAGATTTTCACCCGTGATGCCGATGCAGTTTGCACCGTCAAAAGTTTTTGGTTTTCGTTTGTCATAGATAATCATTGTTACACCTCCACTTAAAGAGGCAAAAACACGAAAAAATGCATTGTTTTATGCAATTTTCAGAAAAATTTTTGAAAATTTTTTTAATTTCCCGTCACAAGGGGGAAACGGTTGCAATTGCAATGTTTTGTGATATAATCTAATTTGAATAATTTGAACGAATTGGCTTAAACAGAAGAGAAGAAAAACGGTTTGTTCCGTAACGACTAAGAGGACGGAATTGTGTGCCGATGTACAAATTACGGCTTTTCCGTTGCAAACCGTTTGAACGAAGGGGGACGGCAACACGCCGTGATATAAAATGAGAAAATATGTAGAAGTTTTTACTCGTGATCATTTGCCAAAGCTGAGGGATCAGTTGTTGTTTTCAGGATTGACGGATCACGAAATTTTTATGTTCATACAATATGCAAAACCGTACTATCTGTCGCTGAACCGTGGCGGAACGGCAAGGGTTGAAAACAAGTTCAGCCATATGACGGGACTTGTGTTTTCGGGAACTGCATATCTTTATTCTGTGGACTACAACGGCAACAAAAGTCTGCTCAAAACAATTCGCAGCGGCGAGTCAAGCGGAACGCTTTACGCAATGTTTGACTACTACAATACTCTTGTTGAAATTATGGCAGGGGAGGACTGCGAAATCCTTTTTATTCCGCCGGAGCCGATGTTTATAACCGAGGATTCGCTTGCTTCGATTCAGCAGAAAATCCTCGTCAATATGCTTGCGTCACAAAGACAGGTGTTTTTGCAGATTTCGGAACACCTTGCCTGTCTTTCAAAGCGAAGTATCAAGGGCAAATTTATGCACCTTCTTCAAATCTATTGCAGGCGTGAGCGTAGCTGTGAGGTTGATCTGCCGTTCTCCCGTGACGAGCTTGCAAACTATCTTGCGGTTGACAGAGCGTCACTTTCAAGAGCACTCGGTGAACTGAAAAAAGCAGGAATTATTGAATTTAAAAAGAGCCATTTCAAACTGATTGAAACAGCTGAATATCACTTTGATTAAAAACGGTCGGCAAACGGTGTTCTGTTTCCTTTCACCGCCGACTAAAATATAACGGAGGATAATATTATGAGTTTTGTGGAATTACTGCTGTTCGGCATCGGCTTGTCTATGGATGCATTTGCGGTTTCAATTTGCAAGGGGCTCTCCGTGCGTAAGTTAAGACCTAAACACGCAATTACTGTCGGATTGTGGTTTGGCGGATTTCAGGCGCTTATGCCGCTTATCGGTTATCTTCTCGGAAAGCAGTTTGAGTGGCTCATCACAAGCGTTGACCACTGGATTGCATTCATCCTGCTTGCACTTATCGGTGCAAATATGATAAGAGAAGCTTTCGGTGAGGAAGAACAGCTTGACGATTCGTTTTCGGTCAAGACCATGCTGCCCCTTGCCGTTGCAACAAGTATTGACGCACTTGCGGTAGGCGTTTCGTTTGCGTGTATTGATGTTGATATCGTACCTGCAATCGCAATTATAGGCACAACAACATTCATACTTTCGGCTGTCGGCATCAAAATAGGCAATGTATTCGGTGCAAAGTATAAGTCAAAGGCAGAATTTTTAGGCGGTGCAGTATTGATTTTGCTTGGACTCAAGATTTTGCTTGAAGATTTAGGACTTTTGCCGTTCTGACGAATTTCAAATTGAAAGTTGACGGCGAGACGCCGTTACCAATTCGAGAAGATAGTATAATATAGAAATCGCATCAGATGCCCGAAAAAGCTCTGATGCGATTTTTTATATAAAAGTCGTTGCTGTTTCGTAGGGCGGATATTATCCCCCCTACAGACAATACAGGTTTTTTATAATTTCAATTTCTTAAAGTTGTCATTCAGAATTGTGCAGGAGTTATCTAACTTTTGCAATTCCTGTTCGGTTAATTTAAGTTCCAGAATGCGTTTTGCACCGTTTGCGCTTACTATGCACGGGTTGCCGATGAACACATCTTTTTTGCCGCCGTATTCGCCACGCAGACGAACCGATACTGTCAGCACGCTGTTTTCATCTTGAAGAATTGCTCGGACGATACGAACAATTGACATACCGATGCCGTAGTAGGTTGCGCCCTTTGCCTCAATGATTTTGTGGGCGGCACAACGCACATCATCGCTTATCTGCTCAAGCTCCTCCATGTAGTACGATTTTGGGTTATCACGCATGACATCCTTTAGCGGTTTGGCGGCAAGGAGTGCCTGACTCCACGGAACAAATTCGCTGTCTCCGTGTTCGCCTATTACATATGCGTGAATGTTGCGTGGATCAACCTCAAAATATTCGCCGAGGAGATATCTGAGCCGTGCCGTGTCAAGGGTAGTTCCCGTGCCGATAATTTTTGACGCATTAAATCCCGAAAGTTCATAGGTCACCCGTGTCATAATGTCAACGGGGTTTGTCGCAACAAGGAAAATTCCCTCAAAACCGCTTTGCACAACCTTTGGCACAATTGAAGAAAATACAACTGCGTTTTTCTGCAAAAGCTGAAGCCTGCTTTCGGTGGGCTTTTGATTTGCACCTGCGCAGATTACAACAATGTCGGCGTCGGCACATTCACCGTAACCTCCGCAACGGATTTTCATGCTTGAATGCGAAAATGCAAGCCCGTGGTTCAAATCCATTGCCTCGCCCTCGGCACGCTTTTCGTTGAGGTCAATCATAATGAGCTCATCACACACATTTTGATTGAGTGCCGCATAGGCAAAGCTCATTCCGACCATTCCCGTTCCCACAAGTACAACCTTTCTTTTGTTTCCCGACATATGACCGTCCCTTTCATTTGTATTCTTTTTTTAGGATTTTCATATGTGCAAAAATTATTCTTAGGTTCAAAAAATTGATTGAATTGTGCTTTTTGGGGGACTGTGAAAAAAATAACGGCAGAATCGGCTGTTTGTTTGGTGAAATGGCAAAGATTATATGTAAAAATCATCAAAATTCACTTGAAACGCAGATATAATTGTGCTAAAATTAATTCGACAAGATGTTCGGAATACATTAGGCATATTCCGATTTTTATTTTATAGGAAAATGTCCGACAATGCTCGGACGGAAAGGTCTGATAATTCAGACTTTTCATATTGTTATTTCAGTCATTTCAAGTTTGCACTTGAAATGATTGGCGAACACTGTTCGCCGCTACTGATGTGAATTCAAATGCGAAAGGAAAAGAGAAAAATGTACAAGATAGTTAAGAAAAAATCTCTGAATCCAACCGTTACACTTATGGAAATTGACGCTCCGCTTATTGCCAAAAAGGCAGAGCCGGGACAGTTCATCATTCTCCGTGTTGACGAGAACGGTGAGCGTATTCCGCTTACGGTTGCAGGCTATGACAGAGAGGCCGGCACAGTTCGTATTATCTTCCAGATTGTCGGTGCAACAACAGAAAAGCTCAATCACCTTAACGAAGGCGATTATATTCACGATTTTGTAGGCCCTCTCGGTGTTCCCACACATACAGACGGTCTTAAAAAGGTTTGCGTTGTAGGCGGCGGCGTTGGCTGTGCAATTGCACTTCCTGTTGCCGAAAAGCTCCACGAAATCGGCTGTGAGGTTCACTCAATTGTCGGCTTCAGAAACAAGGATCTTGTTATTCTTGAAGATGAATTCAAGGCTTGCTCAGACAAGTTCATTCTTATGACAGATGACGGTTCATACGGTCAAAAGGGCGTTGTTACAGCTCCTCTCGAAGAGATGATTAAGGCAGGCGAGGACTATGACCTCGTTATTACAATCGGTCCGCTTATCATGATGAAGTTTGTTGTTAAAACAACAAAGCCTTACAATATTCCCACAACAGTTTCCATGAACCCGATTATGATTGACGGCACAGGTATGTGCGGCGGCTGTCGTCTTACAGTTGACGGACAGACAAAGTTTGCCTGTGTTGACGGCCCCGACTTTGACGGCTTTAAGGTTGATTTTGACGAGGCTATGAAGCGTGGCGCAATGTACAAGCCGTTTGAGCGTCATGCACACGAAGAAACATGTAATCTGTTTAAGAAGGAGGTTGAGTAATCATGCCAAATATGTCACCAAAAAAGGCTCCTATGCCATCACAGGATCCTAATGTAAGAAATAAAAACTTTCTTGAGGTAGCAACAGGCTACACGGAAGAAGTTGCAATTGAGGAGGCACAGCGTTGCCTCAACTGTAAGCACAGACCTTGTGTAAACGGTTGTCCGGTACATATCGCAATCCCTGATTTTATCAAAGAGGTTGCCCAGGGCAACTTTGCAGGCGCTTATGATGTAATTTCGCAGTCAAGCTCACTTCCTGCTGTTTGCGGTCGTGTTTGTCCGCAGGAGTCACAGTGTGAGTCAAAGTGCGTAAGGGGCATCAAGACTGAGCCTGTCGGAATCGGCAGACTTGAGAGATTTGTTGCCGACTGGCACAACGCTCAGACAGATGTTAAGGTAAATAAGCCTGAGTCAAACGGTCACAAGGTTGCTATCGTCGGTTCAGGTCCTGCAGGTCTTACCTGTGCAGGCGACCTTGCAAAGAAGGGTTACGATGTAACAGTATTTGAGGCTCTCCACCTTGCAGGCGGTGTTCTCGTTTACGGTATCCCTGAGTTCAGACTTCCAAAGTCAATCGTTCAGAAGGAAGTTGACACACTCAAAGAGCTCGGTGTTAAGGTTGAAACAAATATGGTTATCGGCAGAGTTCTCTCAATTGACGAGCTTATGGACGATTACGGCTTTGAGTCAGTATTTATCGGTTCGGGCGCAGGTCTTCCGAGATTTATGAATATCCCCGGTGAGAACCTTTGCGGTGTTTACTCGGCAAATGAGTTCCTCACAAGAACAAACCTTATGAAGGCTTATAAGGATGACAGCACAACTCCGATTATGCACGCAAAGAAGGTAGCAGTTGTCGGCGGCGGTAATGTTGCAATGGATGCCGCTCGTTGTGCAAAGCGTCTTGGCGCAGAAGAGGTTTATATTGTTTACAGAAGAAGCGAAGAAGAGCTTCCTGCCCGTAAGGAAGAGGTTGAGCATGCCAAGGAAGAGGGAATTATCTTCAAGCTCCTCAATAACCCTGTTGAAATTCTCGGCAACGAAGATGAGTTCGTAACGGGTATGAAGTGCATTAAGATGGAACTCGGCGAGCCTGACGCAAGCGGCAGAAGAAGACCTGTTGAAATCCCCGGCAGTGAGTTCGTTCTTGATGTTGACGCTGTTGTTATTTCAATAGGTACATCACCTAACCCGCTTATCAAGGCTACAACAAAGGGACTTGACACTCAGAAGTGGGGCGGTATCATCGCTGACGAAAACGGTCTTACATCCCGTGAGGGCGTATATGCAGGCGGTGACGCTGTAACAGGCGCTGCAACGGTTATCCTCGCAATGGGTGCAGGCAAAACAGCCGCAGCCGCTATTGACGAATACATCCGGAACAAAAATAAGTAATTTTTGTTCTGAATTGAAAATGTAAAATTAAGGTCGGGAAGACAGTTTGCAAAATGAAAGCATTTGTCTTCCCGACTGTTTTTATATATGGAAGGTGTTGTTAATTTGTAGCGGCGAACCGATTGTAAAATCGGTTCGACATTGTACAGCGTTTCGTTTATTATAAAATTTTATTTGCAAAATAATTTGTGTGATTACTTATTCAATTCGTATTTACACACGAATTGATTGGCGGTCACTGACCGCCGCTACAGGATAACAACAACTTTGCGACATTTATCGGATTTTATTGCCAATAAAATAATTTCTACCATTACTTCGGGCGGATATTATCCGCCCCTACGCCCAAATTTGTGCATGCGGTCATAATTTAATGCTCGACAAAATATGTTGTGGTCGTTATTTTTGGGTACAGAACCTCGGCTCTTCTGTTTTGTACAATAAATTAAATTTGTATATAGTCGGATTCTTTCTATTTTGGTATTGATTTTAGTATAAAATAGGTGTATTATGACTTTGATATGCGGACGGGTGAATTTTTTCAGTGGTCCGCACCTTGTTTTTAAATATTGGTTAAGAGGAAAATTTATGAGGATTATAATTGTTGGATGCGGAAAGGTTGGCTCTTCAATAGCGTCGGAGCTTAATTTGGAGGGGCATGAAATATCCGTAGTCGATATTAACCACGGTGCAGTCGATAAACTTGCAAATTCGCTTGATGTTCTCGGCATAGAGGGAAACGGTGCAACATATGATGTGCTTATTGAGGCAGGCGCAGAGTATGCCGATTTGCTTATTGCCGCAACCGCAAGGGATGAAATCAATCTGTATTCGTGTCTTATGGCTAAGGCGGCAGGCGTTACCCACACAATTGCAAGAGTGCGTAATCCCGAATACACAAACGACCTTTACAGAATCAAAGAGCATCTCGGTCTTTCTATGGCAATCAATCCCGAACAGACCGCCGCTAATGAAATCAGTCGTCTGTTAAGATTTTCGGGTGCGCTTGAAATTGATTCGTTCTCAAAGGGCGTTGTTGAGCTTATCAAGGTAACTGTACCGCAGAATTCGTCAATTGTCGGAACTGCTTTGAGCAGAGTTGACAACCTCAGAGGTAAGGTGAGAATCTGTACGGTTGAGAGAGGGGATGAGATGTTCATTCCTAACGGTGATTTTGTTATTAACGGCGGCGACAGAATTTCTGTTGTTGCAAAGCCCGAAATTGCCGCAAAATTCTTTAAGCGTATCAGTATTGCAATCGGCAGAAGTAAGGATGTTATCCTTCTCGGCGGCGGCAAGGTTTCGTTCTACCTTGCAAAGACGCTTATTAAATCCGGTGCGAATGTCAAAATTATCGAGAAAAATCCCGAACGCTGCAACTTTCTTTCGGAGGCTATACCTGGGGCTGTTATAATTCAGGGCGATTGCATGGATCAGTCGCTGTTGCTTTCGGAGGGTGTTGAACACGCTGACGGCATTGCCGCTCTTATGGATTATGACGAAGAAAATATTATCATAACGATGTACCTAAAGGGCATTACAAAGGCAAAATTGATTACTAAGGTAAATAATGCGTCATTTGATCCGCTTTTGCATGATCAGAATTTTGAATGTATTATTCATCCAAAGAGCCTTACAGGCGAATATATTGCAAGATATATCAGAGCGATGCAGAATACGGGCGACAGCAATGTTGAATCGCTTTACCGCCTTAACGACGACAAGGTTGAGGCTCTTGAATTCAAGGTTAATGCGGAATCAAGGGTTACGAATGTTCCGATTATGAGCCTTAATCTGAAGGCTAATCTTCAGATTATCTGCATTAACAGAGGCGGAAAAATTATTCTTCCGCAAGGTACGGATGTGATTAAACCTGAGGACACGGTAATTGTGCTTACCATGCAAAAAGGTCTTAGCAAGCTTGAAGATATTGTAAAGCGTTGAGGGGAGCGTAATGAATAAACGATTAATTGTGTATATCCTCGGCTGGGTTCTTATTGTCGAGGGTGCGGCTATGCAGATTGCAACCGTTACTTCATTTATATACGGCGAACACGAGGGACTTTATTTTCTCGGAGTAGGTGCTTTGTCGGCACTTTTGGGCTTGCTTGCCGTAAAAGTAAAAAAGCCCAAAAATCCCGTGCTTTATCAGAAGGCAGGCTTTGCGGCTACTGCGTTAAGCTGGATTCTTATGTCTTTTGTAGGATGTTTTCCGTTCTGGCTGAGCGGTGAGATTCCGAGTTTTATTGACGCTTTTTACGAAACCGTGTCGGGCTTTACAACAACAGGTTCAACTATACTTACCGATGTTGAGGCATTGAGCCACGGAATGCTTATGTGGCGAAGCTTTCTCCATTGGTTGGGCGGTATGGGCGTAATCGTGTTCTTGCTTGCGATTATCCCGAAGCTCGGCGGTCAGCAGAATATTTTCCTTATGAAAGCCGAGAGCCCCGGTCCGATTGTGGGCAAGGCTGTTCCGAAAATGAGAAATTACGCAATGATGCTCTACGGAATTTATTTTGGCTTGACCACACTTGAATTTATATTTTTAATTATAGGCAAAATGCCTGTTTTTGATGCGCTTAACATCAGCTTTGCAACGGCAGGTACGGGCGGTTTCGGCGTTACCAACGCAGGTATCGCTTCATACAGCAATTATCTGCAAACCGTTATTGCTGTATTTATGATGCTGTTCGGAATTAACTTTTCCGTGTATATCCTCATTCTTGCGAAGAAGTTTAAGCAGGCTTTCCGCATTCAGGAGCTGTGGGTTTATTTCGGAATTATCGTGCTGTCAACAGCCTTGATTGCGTTTAACATCAGGTCACTTTATCCGAGCGCGTATGATGCGGTTCACCAGAGCTTTTTCTATGTTTCGTCAATTATCACGACAACAGGTTTTGGTTTGACGGATGTCAATAACTGGCCTGAATTTTCAAAAACCGTGATTATGATTATCACATTTATCGGTGCAATGGCAGGCAGTACAGGCGGCGGTTTTAAGGTTTCAAGAGTTATTTTGCTATTTAAGGAAACACGAAAGGAGTTTTCACTCCTCGTTCATCCGAGAAATGTTAAGACCGTTAAAATGGACGGCAAGACGATTGACCACAACGTTATGAGGTCAACTTCAATTTTCCTTGTGCTGTACATCGGAATCTTTGCGTTAAGCTGGCTTGTGCTTTCGCTTGATCAGACGGATTTTGTGACGAGTTTCACGGCTGTTGCCGCAAATATCAACAACACAGGTCCGGGTCTTGGAATGGTTGGCCCTGTCGGCAACTATTCGGAATTCAGTATTTTGTCAAAAATTATTTTGATTTTCGATATGTTAGCAGGCAGACTCGAATTGTTCCCGTTGATGTTGCTGTTTGCCCCGTCAGCGTGGAAAAAGTCGTAAGTAAATTGAAAAGATTATAATAAAGATCGGGAAGACAGTTTGCAAAATGCAAAACAATGTCTTCCCGACTGTTTTTTATATGTGGAATTGTGCGAATAATTACAATACTACGCTCGGGCATAATATGTTTTTTGATATTACAAACTGTCTTCCCGAATTGGGAAAGACGGCTCGCCGTCAATTTAAAAGCACATCTGCAATTGCGTTGCCTAACAGACTACCTGAGTAGGTTGCCTCGTCAATGGAATTTGATTCTGTGCCGACTTCTATTAACAGCGAACCGTTGCAGACATATTCATTGTATGCAAAGTAGTCAAAATTCAGCGGTCTGGTCATATCGGGATAGAGGGTTTCGGCTTTGTCCTGAATTTTCAGGGCAAAGTTTAAATTTTCCTCCCAGCAGTCAAACCCCCGTTCACCGTCCGTGTCGCACCCTGCAAGAATCATAATCTGCGCACCCTTTTTGCCGTTGTATGTAAACACGGGCTTAACCTTGTTTTCGTCCGTTCCGATTGCGTCACGGTGCAGGTCGATAACAACCTTGATATCGGGATATTTTTCAAGATTTTTATACACTGTGTCAACACTACGGTCATACGAACCGTTGTAGGATTCATCGTGAATTGTAGTGTCATGAACCGTTTTTATTCCACGCTTGTTGAGCTGTTCGGTGAGTGCATCTCCGACTGCCACAACATTGAAATCGTTGTTGTTTGTGCGTGAATAAAAGCTGTCATAGAAAAAGTCAACATCTTCGTCAAGATATGCCTCGCTTGTGTGGGTGTGGTAGATTAGAACCTGCGGTGAGTTTATGCCCTTGTCAATTGAAAACGGCAGTTTTGCCGAAAGAAGTCCGTCAAAGTCAAGCGACAGTCCCGTTTTGTTTTTGACAAAGCAGTTGTCAACCTGAGTTCCCGTGTCGCCTATGGTGCGTTCCTCAACCGTGTATTTGTTCTCGCCGTCATGGTTGCCGTAGGAATCGTAATAGGTGCTTTTGTCACGCTTGTGATTTTTTTCGGCTACGGGTTCTGTGTCGGCTGATTCTGTGGGCTTTTGGTCGGAAACTGTAGGCTTTTCCGTCTTTGAATTTTCAAGCTTGTATTCTCCGTTTGTGAGAGTAAAAGCGGCAGCGGCAAGTGCCGCAGGATTCTGTGATTCAAAGCAGAGAGGCAGTCTGTATATAACGCTTAAAACAGCCGTTGTCAACAGTACAACGGCTGTGCTTGTTTTTAAGGCTTTTTTCAGTTTCTTTTTTGATGTTCCTTCACTTTTCACAAAATCACCTGCAATCCGTACATATGTTGGCTATCGGTTTCTGCAATAAATATATGCCGTGCCGTAGGTGAATATGTGTAAATATGCGTGAATTTACATTAACGAGATGAGGTCGGGCAAATCAAATTCATTTTGCAGTGCTCCGTTGAGTGCAAAGGCTATGAGCCTTGAGGCTCTTTCCGTGAGCAGGTCAATTTCTCTCGGAATGACTACAAGCTGTCTGCCCTGCGGCATAAGCATTTTCTGCGTTTTTCGGTTGCAGTCATTGCCGAGAATGTCAACCGCAAGCGTTTGTGCGTCAACAACGGTCGGCACTCCGATTGCAATAACAGGAACTCCGATTGTTTCCTTTGTGATTTTGGTTCGGTGGTTGCCCACCCCCGCACCGGGTGAGATTCCCGTGTCGCTTATCTGAAGTGTACAGCCGAGCCTTTCGGTTCTGCGTGAGGCGAGTGCGTCAATTGCAACAACGGCTGTCGGCCTTATCCGCCGTACAATGCTGAGAATGTATTCGCCTGTTTCAATGCCCGTCTGTCCCGTGACTCCCGTCTGCATTACGGCAACGGGGCGAAGTCGGTCAAGTCCCGTTGAACGGGCAATTTCTCCGCCTATGTGACGGGTGGCAAGCACTCGTCGGCTTGTTTTCGGTCCGAGTGAGTCGGGAGTGATTTCCATGTTGCCGAGTCCTGCAACAAGCACAAGTCCGTTTACGGGCAACAGCCGTTTGATTTCGTTGCCGACGGTTTCAAGCCGTTTGTCGGTTTCGGTAAAATTGTCGGTGAGTGACGGCAACTCAATTGTAATGTATGTGCCGATTTCCTTGCCGAGTGCCTGTCTTGCCTTTTGGTTCTTTACAATCAGCCGTGAAATTTCAAGACCGTTTTCACTGTATTTTTTGAATTCAATACCGCCTGTGTTTTCTCCTGCAATTTCTCTTGCCTCAATTGCAAGGTCGGTTCTGAACTGCAAAATAATCCCCCGTTTCGCAAATTTGTTTGTATATTGTTATTATTGTGCAATTTTATATTATGTATTCTATTTACAAGACTATTTTGTTTTGTTATAATCTTAACGCAGGTATCTACTGCCTAAAAGGCAGTAGATACTCCCGAAATTCAATTGACACTGAATTTCTAAGGAGCTGACGCTCCTCTGCGTAGATTGCAATCTATCACAAATTCCGCTCCTTGCAAGCAAAGCGGAATTTGTTCAGATTTAAATCCTTTATCATAAAGAAAAAGAGACAGATTTATAATTCTAAAACAAACACACAACTTTACATTATATACAGGTGATTTTATGAACAAAAAATTTGTGGAAAAATTTACCGCAGTGGTTTCTGCGGTGTGTATGATTTCGGTCGGCATTGCAAGCGTAAATGCGGCTGAAATTGATGACGGATTTGAGTCGGTCACAAAGAATGCACAATCTTCGGATTCGTCTTTTCCGTCTGCATATTCCGCAATCGGCTATTCGCTTGTTGACGAAAACGGACTTCCGAGTAATTTCAGCTCAAAGAATCTCGGCTTTGTAACACCTATCAAGGCTCAGCAGTATAACGATTGTTGGGCGGTTGCAGGCACAGAAGGCTTTGAAACAAAGCTTTTGAAGCTTGGCTATCCAGTTACCGAGATGTCACATGACCACGCAAACGCAAGTTCCACAACACAGACAAACGGCAAGGGCTGGCAGAGAAAATACCGTGACGGCGGATTTACAAATATTTATCCCGGCTATCTCACCTCATGGCAGGGCGGTGCAGAGATTGCCGATGTCGGTAAGATTGATTTTTCAAAAAATATTCACGGCGATGATATGACAGCCGACAAGACTAAATACGGCACAACAAAACTGCGTTATCTTGACGGCGTTGATTCAAACGAAATCAAGCAGGCAATTATCGACAACGGCTCGGTGACAGCGTCATATGCCACATCAAACAAGTGCTTTAACAATGCAGGCACAACCTACTTTATGCCGCAGTCATATGACGGCGACTATGTCGGTCACACAATCAGCATTGTGGGTTGGAACGATAATCTCAGCAGGTACAGATTTTCTAACGGAACAGGTGTGCTGCCGCAGAACAACGGAGCATGGCTTGTGCGCAACAGCTGGGGCGACAACAACACAATGGGCGGTTATTTCTGGCTTTCATATGAGGACAAGTACATTTTCGGCGAAAAGTATTCCCCGAATTTCACAATTGACGAGGTGACGGAGATTACCGACGATATGACATTGTTGCAGGATGAACGCTACGGTGCTACATATAGCTTTGATTATGTTGACAGCAACGACATTACATTCATCAATTGCTTTGATTTTGGCGAAAACAGCCGTACACTTGATAAGGTGCTTTTTGAAACAAAGAGCAACGGTGCGGATTATGAGATTTACTACATTCCCGTAAGGGACGGTGTTCCCTCAAATGATGAGAGCGAATGGAAGTCTGTTGCATCGGGCAAGGTTGCATACAGCGGTTATCAGTCTGTTGATGCAAACGGATTTGTTGCACCGCTCGGAAGAGGTGCAGTCGGTGTGAGAATCAAAACAAATTCAGATGAATTAAGTCAGCTTGGTGTAGGCGAATGGCTTACAAGTGCAACGAAAATGACATTCCTCAATGATTCATCTTACGGTAACAGCTACATTAAATATGACGGTACAACATGTGAACTGCTCGACTGGTACAAAACCGAGAGAGATGATACGCTCGGCGGTACATTTGTTATCAAAGCTGTGGCGCTCAAAAATGATAAGATTTTGAACGGCGATGTTGACCTTGACGGAGATATTGCCGTTAAGGACGCAACCCTTGTTCAGAAGTATATAGTAAAGCTTGAACAGCTTGACAACACACAGCTTTGCAATGCCGATTGTGACGGTGACGGAGATATCACGGTTGCCGATGCCACGAAAATTCAGAAAATAGTTGTGGGAATTAATTAAAATTGAAAATGGACGGCGAGCCACCGTTCTCGGTTCGTGAATACAGTCGTTTCAAGGCGAGAGCGTAGATGCCCGAGCGGAAGCTTTTTTAAATTGAAAGTTGAAAATGGAAAATTGAAAATTGCGGTCGGGCAGACAGTTTGCAAAATGCAAATCATTGTCGCCCGACTGTTTTTGTATATATAGAAGTTGCGTTTAAATGTAAGGGCGAACCGTGTATGCCTGCAAGTAATGGTACAAATTATATGTTAAAACAAATTTTATAAATGTCACAAACCCGTAGGGGCGGATATCATCCGCCCGCAAGTAACGGTGCAAATTTTATATTAAATCAGATTTTATAAATGGCACAATGTTATTGTTATATTGTAGTGGCGTTCACTGAACGCCGCTACATTAGGATACACAATTTTCATTACATCAAAACATATTATATAAACAAAATCATTTATCAGGGCGGGCGCCCAATGAGCGCCCCTACGAGCTGTAACTTTTACTTGACAAAATGTACGAACAAATGTACTATAAGATATATAATTATTTTTACAACAAAACCAACGGCACGGGGTGATATTATGAACAAACCGCTTGCGGACAGGATTCGTCCAAAGACAATTGATGACATTGTGGGACAAAAGCATCTTATTGCACCCGACAGACCTTTGCGTAAAATTATTGAAAGCGGAGATATTCCGAATCTTATTTTCTACGGTCCTTCGGGGGTCGGAAAAACTACGCTTGCCACATATATTGCCAAAAAGACAAACCGTACCCTCAAAAAGCTTAACGGCACAACGGCTTCAACTGCCGACATAAAGGAGATTGTTGCACAGCTTAACACTTTTTCGGGGCTTAACGGAATTCTGCTCTATCTTGACGAAATTCAGTATTTTAATAAAAAGCAACAGCAGACTTTGCTCGAATACATTGAAAACGGCAGTATCACGCTGATTGCGTCAACAACCGAAAATCCGTATTTTTATGTATATAACGCAATTCTGAGCCGTTCGACTGTTTTTGAATTTAAGCCGGTTGATCCGGATGAGGTTGAAAAGGCGGTTTACCGTGCAAGTGATTTTCTTGCCGAGGAGAGCGGTACGGATATTGAAATGCCGGAAGAATGTGCAAAGAAAATAGCATCGGGTTGCGGAGGAGATGTTCGCAAGGCTATGAATGCCGTTGAGCTTTCCGTGATTGCAACAGATGAAATTGACGGAAAAAAGGTTGTAAGACTTGAAACCGTTGAACAGCTTGTGCAGAAAAGTGCGGTCAGATATGACCGTGAGGGCGATGAGCATTACGATATTATTTCGGCTTATCAGAAAAGTATGCGTGGAAGCGATCCCGATGCCGCACTTCACTATCTTGCAAGACTGCTTGAGGCAGGCGATCTGCCGAGTGCGTGTCGCAGACTTATGGTGTGTGCGAGCGAGGATGTGGGACTTGCGTATCCACAGCTTTTGCCGATTGTAAAGTCGTGCGTTGATATAGCACAGGCTGTCGGACTTCCCGAGGCGAGAATTCCGCTTGCCGATGCCGTGGTTATGGTGTGCAATGCCCCAAAATCCAACTCGGCATATATGGGTATAAACAGAGCTTTGGCTGACATAAGAACGGGTAACTCGGGTCCTGTACCCAGACAATTGCAGAACAGGCACTGTGACGGAGATGACAATCCAAACAAGGGACAGTTCTATCTTTATCCCCACGACTTTCCAAACCATTATGTTGAGCAACAATATCTGCCCGATGCCCTAAAGGACAAGAAGTATTATGAATACGGCAGAAATAAAAACGAGCAGGCGTTCAAAGCCTATTGGGACAAAATCAAAAAGAAGTAATCAAATGAAAATTTTTTGACATGAAACTGCAAATAAAGTCAGATGTTGCTAACCGAACATCTGACTATTTGCTTTTATTATCCTGTTTTTTTGCTAATTATTGTTTCATTGTCTATTATGCACAATTTGAATGTGAATAATTTGTGACGCAAGAAATTTTATTATTCTTTAAAGGAAAATTATTAGCGGTTCAATAATGTAGAATTAAAGAGTAATTGTGGAGTAGTGTTGAGTAGCTTCACACGTGCAACAAAAAAATAATTCTGGAGGAAATCAAAATGGTAAAAAGACAACACAAAATCATGTGCCTTGTGCTTTGCCTTATGCTGGCGGTTTCAACCGTATTCGTCGGTGTAGTCAGTGCTTCTGCTGCAACAGGCGATACTGTTTACGTTAGAGTAAACAACGGCTGGTCAAAAGTTAACTGCTATATGTGGACTGACGGCCTCGGCAACAACGCATCTTGGCCGGGCAAGGCAATGACAAAGGTTGAAGACGGCGTATATTCCTACACTCTTGACAAGGATTATACAAAGGTAATCTTCAACGACGGCTCAAATCAGACAAAAGACCTTACATACCCGGGTCACGGCAAAATCTATGACCTTTCAAAGGGTACATGGTCGGATTATGCAGGTGCTCCTTCACAGGGTCCAACTGTTCAGACACCTACAAGCGCAACAACAGCAACAACTGCTACAACAGCAACAACTCCCAGCGGTGAAGGCACAACTGTTTACCTCAACAACGAGGCAGGTTGGGCAACACCGGTAGTTTATATGTGGAACGGCAGTACTGACAGCAACGGCTCATGGCCGGGCGTAAAGATGACAAGCATCGGCGGCAACATCTATCAGTACACCGCATCAAAGTCATATGCAAAATGCATCTTCAGCAACAGCGGTCAGTCACAGACATCAGACCTTACTGCAAAGGACGGCTATATATACAACAACAAGACTAATCAATGGTCTGTTTACGATACAAGCCCTCTCCAGGTTAAGGAATTCACTGCTGATCCTGCATCAAACATCTACACAGGTACAGATGTACAGCTTTCTGCAACAGCTGCCAATAAGAGCGGCGCAGCAGTAAGCTACAAGTTCTCTGTTACTAACGCACAGGGCGGAACATCAACACTTTCCGACTTCTCTTCTGCTAAGTCAGTAACATGGACTCCTACAGTTGCAGGTGAATACACAATTACATTTGACTTTAAGGACACAGACGGTAACACAAACAACCGTACAATGACTCTTGAAGTTAAGGACGACTCAGCACTTGTTAAGCCAATCATCAAGAGCGTTACTCCTGCAAACCTTAACCTTATCAAGGTTAACTCAACTGCTACTGTAACAGTTAAGGCAGGCGGCGGTAAGACAGGTACTAACCTTCTTTTCTACAAGTATGTTGTAACTGATCCTAACGGTGCTCAGAACACACCTTACTACACACTCAACAACATTTACACATTCGTTCCTACAATGAAGGGTGAATACAAGGTTAATGTTTATGTACAGAGTTCTGACAACAGCACAATAAACAAGACTTATGCTTACACAGCTGCAGACGATGTTACTGAGCCTACAACAGTTGTTGTTCCTACAACTGCTCCTCAGCCAACAACAGTTCAGCCTACAACTGTTAAGCCTACAACTCCACAGCCAACAACTGTTAAACCTACAACTCCTCAGCCAACAACAGTTCAGCCTACAACAGCTCCCGAAAGACTCCGTGGCGATGTTGACGATGACGGAGATGTAACTGTTATGGACTCAACATATCTTCAGAAGTCAATTGTAGGACTTCCGGATGTTCCGGCTCTCGAAACACTTGACCTCAAAATTTGCGACCTTGACGGTGACGGTGCAATCAGTGTTAAGGATGCAACAATCATTCTGAAAATCGTTGTAAACCTTGAATAATCCAAACATTAAGTAAAAAAAGATTGGAGATATACCTATGACAAGAATAAAGAAGCTGTGCGCACTTGTTCTTGCTGTGATGATGGTTGTAACCGCAGGAGTAATTTCTGTAAATGCAGCTCAGAGTTCCGACTCTGATGCTGTATCTGCGGATACAACAGAAACAGGCATCACAATTCATGTAAGAATGAGTGACGGTACACAGCCATATGTATATTTGTGGAACTCGCTCCCCACAAACAGCGCCATGTCAAAGTCTTACCCCGGTGAGAAAATGACAAAGGGTGACAAGTGGTATAACTACCATGTAGCAGATGTTACAAAGGTAAATGCCATTGTTACAGACGCTGACGGCAAGCAGTATTCTTCGGAGAAAAAACTTGAATCTGCTGCAAGCGCAGACTGGTACTGTGAAAACGGTAAATGGTCAAAATACAACCCTGACGAGCCGGATCCGGTTGGCAGCGTTGATATGCGTGAAGAAACAATCTACTTTGTTATGACAACACGTTTCTATAACGGCGATACAGGCAACGATGTTCATTGCTGGGATGACGGCACAGCCGGCAACGGTGATGACGACCCTGCATGGCGTGGTGACTTCAAGGGTCTTGGCGAAAAGCTCGACTACATCAAGGCTCTCGGCTTCAGCGCAATCTGGGTAACACCTGTTGTTACAAACGGATCAGGCTATGACTACCACGGCTATCATGCTATGGACTTGTCAACTGTTGACGCCCGTTATGAAAGCTCAGACTACACATATGAAGATCTTATTCATGATGCTCACCAGAAGGGCATGAAGATTATTCAGGACGTAGTTCTTCAGCACACAGGTAACTTTGGTGAAGCACACTTCTGTGACCTTTTCACAAAGGATACAACTAAAGACCTTGGCAACCTTCAGGAGTCATTGATTCCTACACAGTATCTTCTTGATACATACGGCCTTAAGTCACCTGAGGAATACTGGGCTCAGAAGCCGGGTGTTCAGTATCAGCAGAGACTTAATCTTATGAAGAATGTTACTTACTCAGGCGACAACGGTAACTCAACCGGTCCTCAGCCTGCAGAGCAGGACTTCTCTATGAATAAGATTTCACAGAGTGATACTTACAACCCGAACAACTACTATCATACAGGCTATTTCCAGAGTCCTAACTATGATGACTGGACAACAAAGTTCAGCCAGATTGCAGGTGACTGCGTTGACCTTAACACAGAGAACCCTGCAGTTGCAGAATATGTTGTAGATTCATATTCAAAGTATATGGATATGGGCGTTGACGGCTTCCGTGTTGATACTGTTCGTCACATTCCGAGAGTATCTCTCAACATTATGTTCAATGACCAGCTTATGGACGCTGCTAAGGCAGCAGGCAAGCCTAACTTCTATATGTTCGGCGAAATCTGCACAAGATACACATCAGTTTGGTATCGTGGCCATGCCGAGGAGTCAACTCCTTACTACACATGGAAAGAGTCTAACTCTAAGTGGGCAGACAGCTGGAACTGGGGCACATCAGCTTCAGACATCAACGACAACATGAACCTCGTTCTTCAGCATTATCTTGAAGAAGATAATTACAACGGTGATATGGATTCTACACAGCCAAAGAGCGACAACGCTTACCTTGACGGTATTACATATCACGGTTCCGACCGTTCTATGGCATCAGGCATGGATGCAATTGACTTCCAGATGCACAGAATGTTCGGTAGCGCTAAGAACGCTTATAACTTCGCTGTTAACAACGACCAGTATTACAATGATGCAACATACAGCGTAATGTATGTTGATTCACACGACTATGCTCCTGAACAGCCGGATGAAACAACTCGTTTCACAGGCGGTACACAGACATGGGCAGAGAATATGGATCTTATGTTCACATTCCGTGGTATTCCTTGCGTATACTATGGTTCAGAAGTTGAGTTCAAGAAGGGTGAGCTTATTGATAAGGGTACACTTATTTCTCTTGAAAACTCAGGTCGTGCATACTTCGGTGATTATCTTGAGGGTACTGTAAACGCTACTGACTTCAGTGAGTACACAGCATCAGGCACTGTTGCTGACACTCTTGCAAGCCCGCTCAGTAAGCACCTTTCAAAGGTTAATGCTATTCGTCGTGCTATCCCCGCTCTCCAGAAGGGACAGTACACAGCATCAAGCACATATGTAACAGGTGGCGATATGTCTTATGTTCGCCGTTATACTGACGACAACACAGACAGCCTTGCACTCGTTTCAATTTCTTCAGGTGCAACATTCAAGAACATTCCTAACGGCAAGTATGTTGACGCTGTTACAGGTGATGTTAAGTATGTTACTGACGGTACACTTACAGTTCCGGAACTTGCTAAGGCTAACATGAGAGTATATGTATGCTGCGCAAGCGGATTTACAGGTATCGACGGTCAGATCGGCGGAGATTCTGCTTACGCTAAATAATGCGGAATATTCCACACTCAACACGATTCTGATTCTGTAATCAAAATTAATTACGGCACTCCGAGTAAAATCGGGGTGCCGTTTTTTTGTTATTTTATTTGTTCGTAATATTTTAAAAAATATGCTTATAATAAAAGTGTATCCGAAGTGTTATGTCAGCTTAAAAATGCTTGACAAAAAACTATATTTCGGATAAAATAATAATAGAAAAACCGATATGGCTTTTCGTTTGATGACGAGTGACGGTTCTGACTCGTGACTAAATAAAAATGACCGATTGACGATGATGTGTGACGGTTCTGACACATCGGTAAAATAAAAATTGACCGAGCGATGATTTGGAGCAGACATCTTGCGGTGTCTGCTCTTTTTTCAATAGTGGGTTAGCCCTTTAGCGGAAATTTATAACTTCAACTGAGATTCTAAAATATTTTTGACATCTTAGATATAGTCAGTATAGGGGAATTTTAAAGTGATATTCAGCGTTATTTATCTGTCAAAACAATTTATAGCAGACTATCCTCAGTCGCATTACAGAGAATTGATGTTAAAAGACAAGCGACCATATGGATGTTTGTTAATTAAAACTCATAATGATTATTATATTTGTGTTCCGTTTAGGTCGCATATTCATCATAAAAATGCGTTCCTGTTTAAAAATACAGAAAGGTTAAAAACCGATTCATCGGGGCTTGATTGTTCAAAAACGGTTCTTATCAGACCTGAGGATTATGATAAATATTTAATTGAAAATGTAGTCGTAGATACAATGAATATAAGGCTGTCAGAATGAATATTTATAAAATTGAAAAACAGATTTCAAAATACATAGAGGGCTATGTCAAATCGGTTTCAGAATTTGAAAACGCTGACAAAAAATCTTTTGAACGAAAATACAAATATTCCACGCTTAAATATTTCCATGATATTCTCGGTATAGAATAAGAATCGGGTAGCAGAAGTTTACATTCAGTAAATCTGTTACCCGATTGTTCTCTTATATTTTTTATTGTTATAATCTGCACTCAAAAATTTCGTTGGTGTCGGAAAAACCATGAGATTTATACCATTCTGCCGAATTTTCGCTTGGCCATGCAAAGACAAGTTCGCAGTTGATTGACGAAAGGTAGTTCTTTACATAATCGAGCAGTCGAGTGCCGATGCCCTTGCCACGATATTCTTCAAGCGTGAACACCTTTGTGAGATACGCAATAAATTCACGCTTTGCATTCGGGGTGGGAATTGTCGGAATAAGATATACAAACATTGCCGAAAGAATTTTCGCATTCTCATCTTCCGCAACGAAGATTTTATATTCCTTGTTTGTGTATAAAAAGGCAACGAACTCCTCGATAAATACCGATTTTGTTACACCGTCGGTGTTGTGTTCACCGTAAGTTTCGTCGTCCTCAACAGCATGTGTCCATCTCATTTCCGCAAGCTGAACGAAATCTCTGTCCTGAACCTCTCTTATTACCATGCTATCACCTCATCAAATTATTTTCAACTTAAGTATAACACAGATTTCTGCAATTACAAGGATGCAATTCGTCAGTATTCGCTCTCAATTCCACTCATTACAGTTATTCATTTGGTATTGTTCCTTGGGTATTTTTCTCTTAGTCTTTTTCTATGGGTATTATTAGGCTTCAAATTCTGAAGGGGACGGGTTCAAATTCTGAAGGGGGGAGGTGTAAATTCTGAACCCCATGGGTGTAATATTTGAAGTAGGGGGGTGCAGTATTTTACATGGGGTATGAAGTGATATTCGCAGAGTGTGTAGTTGCAGATTATGAGGTGGCAGAGTTTTCGTATTTGTAATATTCGACAAGGTTGTTCCTGCCGAAACCTTCGTCATAAAAATTCGGGTTGATCGAGAACAGATAGGACGATGACTGAATCTTGCCGTATTTTCCGACCGTAAAACCGCCCGATTTGGTAATGATTTTTCTTTTACAAAGGAATTTTATGCTTTCCCTAACGGTGTTGTCGGAGATGGCACAGGCCTCTGCAATGGTGTGTATGGACGGATAACAGGTGTTCGATTCGTCACAGCATTTGAGTATATAGCATAAAACGGCGAACTGTTGCGATTTTAGGTTGAGGTCAAACACCTCGTTTGGTACCATAAAAAAGTTTGTCATAAAATCGCCTCCGCTTATAAGCACAAAAGGCGAAAAAATGTATATTTTAATGCAATTTTTGAAAAATTTAACAGAGTTTTTTTATACGGCAAATAATAAAGATAATTTTAGTTACTGTTTTCACAATTCTGTAGGTGATCCGATGAACACTCGCAAGTAACAGTACAGATTTTATGGTGAATTAAATTATATAAATGTCGGAAATTTACCGCTAGATTAGAATACACAATTTTCATCACATCATAACATACACATAAAACAAATGGCGAACACGGTTCGCCGCTACATTGAATGGTGCAGACGATGACAATGTTACGCTCGGGCATAATATGTTTTGCATTACAGAAACTATCTTCACGAACAGAGAGCGATTAGCACAAAGCAAATCTCGGGAGTTATAGTTTTTACTATATCAGACTGTCTACACGAATGGAGAGCGAGGCACTCGTATGCATAGTGGAATATTAGTACAAAGCAAATCTCGGGAGTAGTAGTATTGACTGTTTCAAACTGTCTACACGAACGGGGTGCGGTGACACACCGCCGCTTGACAATTTTAGGGTTGCGATATATAGTATAGTCAAGGGAAGAGATTAACGGCAAACGCCGTAAAAATTGTGGGGTGAGCAGATGAAAATAACACTTAATCCCGACAAAGAAACAGTAAAGACAATTAAAGAGGGCTTGAAGAGGACAGGCGGTTACTGCCCGTGCAGAATTCAGCGTACAGAGGAATACAAGTGTATGTGCAAGGAATTCAAGGAGCAGATTGCCGATCCTGATTTTGAGGGCTTTTGTCATTGTATGCTTTACTACAAATCAAAAGATTAAAATACCGGAACAGGAGGATTGTTATGGAAATAGAGCTTTACAAAGAAACTTTTGAGCAGGAGGTTTTGCAGTCGGATATCCCCGTGCTTGTAGACTTTTGGGCAACATGGTGCGGTCCGTGCAAGATGATTGCCCCGATTGTGAAAGAAATCGCTGACGAATATGACGGCAAAATTCTTGTCGGCAAGGTTAATGTTGACGAAGAACCCGACCTTACAATGCAGTATAATGTGTCGAGTATCCCGACTCTTATGGTGTTCAAAAACGGTCAGCTTGTCAACAAGGCAGTAGGCTATCGTGAAAAGGACGAAATTCTTAAAATGCTCAAGTAAATATACCGACTATAACACAAAACCGTGTGTACAGAAAAAGTACACACGGTTTTGTTATTTGTCAGATTAAAGCGATTGTGAAAATTCTGAAATCTTATTCTGTATTATCTTTATTGTTTCTTCATTTGAATAAACAATTTCGGAATCAACAAGGCTCGTTGCAAAATCATAAAAGGGTTTTGCAAATCCACATTCATTAAGTTTAAAAACAGAGTGGCTGTTTTTTTCATCGGACAGAAGAAGGAAAAAGTCGTTAATCTGACCGGTCCCGCAATAACGAAGATTCTTCGGCAAATGGAGTTTGTCTTCACGAATAAGATGCAGACTGCTTTGCTTTAAATTTATTGCGGATTTGCAAAGTTCATTCAAGATTTTTATTCGATATTTGGGCGGAATAGGATTGTAGGCAATTTCGGGTATCTCGGTTATTCTGCCCGTCATAAGAAAATTGTCAAGCCCTCGTTCGGTAAAAATTGAAGTTTTTAACATAAAGTTGCGGTATTGCGAAAGACAGCTTTTTGCACGGTCAAATATGACGGGAAAGTTTGGAATGTCCTTTCTCATGCACATTTCAATTAATTCATCACCTATATATGGCGTTACGCATGGTTCGTATTCAATGGTAATCAAATTTGTGTTTGCAATGTCGTAGTGCCGCAAATGCTCAACATAAATACTGCTGTATCCCATAAGCGTGTTGATATCGGCAATCAGAGCATAGGAGTTATTTATTTTTTGTTCAAAGAGTTCTTTGTGAAGTTTGATTATGTTTTTATCCTGAGTTATTACAGCACTTCTTTTGTCATATGAAATCGTAACAAGGCAGTTGTCGGTAACAATAAAATATGGCAGAACGGAGCTGTTTGTTGTTTTATCGTAGTAGTAATAAGCACGGTAATCTGTTTTGCTGAGAAAAATCGGATAAATTTTGTTTATCATGTTTATGTTTGAATAGTAGTTATCATAGGAGTCGTCATAAGGTTTAAGACCGAAAATATGACATACCGACAAACCTGCTATGTCGGTTATACTTTTTAATAAATTGTTAATGGGTGACTTGTCTTCGAAAATATCGCCGTACATATATATATGGTGTTATTTTCAACAGCTTCCTGTCGCATTATGGTTTCAATTGCGTTATAGGTGTCGGATTCGCCTTTGATCACAGCAGGATATTCTATATTAAGCGATATTTTAAAACTCCGTTCGATAGGGCAATGCTTAACCTCGAAAATGTTATACAGATTTTCGATAAAATTTGCCGTGCAGATTCTGCTTTTGTACCTGTCTTCGCCTATAATTGCTATCTCATATTCTTTTGTTAAATTAAATTTTTCTTCGGGAGAAAGACAGAGCGAAGCACAGATAAGTTCAAGTTCCTCCATGGTGGGCAGTTTTTGACCGCTCTTAATACGCTGGAGTTTTGTCCGTTCAATACCCGTAATTTTGCTCAATCTGTATATAGTTGTATCCCCGACAGCTCTTTGAAATTTTTCACAAAACGACATAATCATCACCACAATCAGTTATAGTACATATAATAATAGTAATAATAAGGTGCATTTATTATTACATAAAATATAATTACTGTCTGTACTTTTGATATAACTATTATACTACAAACAAAATAGCAGGTCAATGTAACTTGCGGTAAAAAATATGTCAAAAAAACACGAAAAATATGTTCTTATTTACTGCACACAAAATTGCACATATTGAGATAGTGAATTTTTATATGTAAAATATTTGATAAAGGAATTAATGAGAGGGGGAATATTTTTGGGTACGATAAAAGGACAGAAAAAAAGCAACCGAACCGTCATAATAAAAAACGGCTCGGTTAATCGGCGTCAAAGATATTTTAGTGCTTCCGAAGTCTTTCAAGCTCTTTGTCAATTATCATTGCAACAAGTTCTTTTCCGTGAGAATCAAGCTTTTTGAATTTGTTGTAAATTATATCATACTCCTCTTCATCCTGTGCTGATTTTCGGTCAAGTGAAACATTGCAAAGGTCGTTAACGGTAAGATTAAAATAATCGGCTATTTTAATAAGTGAATCAACGGATACTCCTTTTTTACTTTTTAATGAATCATTTAAGGTGGTGGCCGCAATTCCGATTTTTTCTGCAAGCTGGCGAATTGACATATTATTTTTTGTCAAAAGGAACCTGATATTTGAAGAAGAAATTTGTGCATAATCAGTTGTGTTCATGGCATAACCTCCTTTTCTCATAATTATAGCCGTTTATCTGTCTATAATCAATTACAAAATAGAAATTGTATGGCAAGTTTTTTGTTTGATATTGACAATAAACACGAAATCGTATAAAATTAAGTAGTAAATAAACGAAAATTCGGGTGGTGATATAATGAATTGCGTTTTTCCATTAATAAAAAAGGCTATTGAAGAAGGAAATATCACTGTTGATGACATTGCAAAAAGTGTTGGCGAAGATGTTGTGATTATAAAGGAAAAGCTATGCGGTAAAGAGGATTTTATTATCAATGAAGCAATGACCATAAATATGGAGCTGTTTCCGGATATTCCTTTTAAAACTTTATTTTCACATTATAAAAACGATTAGTTATCAGGTATTTTTGCAGAATCGTGCTGCTTGTCCGAAAAATCGGTCGTCTGTCGGTTTTTGGGGAAGCTTGCTGAAATTCTGCTAATATATAATCAAACCAGCGGAAATAACCGCACAAACAGGAGGAGTAAAAAATGATCTCAAAAACAAAAAGCAAAAAAAGCTTTGCAAAACTCTTGCTTTCATTAGCGTGCGTTTTGTGTATGGCATTTTCGGTTGTTATTCCGGTTAATGCCGAAGCAGCCAACGCAAGTGTAACAAAAGTAAGCGAAAGTCTTGTTCAGGTAAGAATGATTTACAAGAAAGACAGTCGTGATAAGGGTACACCTATTCAGGGCGGTACAGGTTTTCTTATCAACGGCAACACAGTTCTCACATGCGCTCATGTTGTTGATGTAAATGACGATGTTAAGGCAATTTGTAAAGATATTTTCGGTTCAAATTACAGCATTGACAACCTGAGCCTTGAAGTTGTTGTTTCAGGTGATGTAACAATTCCTGTTAAGGTTAAGAAGGAAAGTCAGGAAATGGACTTTGCAATTGTAAACCTTACCGAGATGATGAACAGAAGAACACCCGCTGTTCTCGGAGACAGCGACAGTGTTGACAAAACACAGGTTGTTTATGCTCTCGGTTTCCCCGCAGCAGTTGCAGAGCTTCAGAACAAAAATACATACACAAGCGATGATGTAACAATCACAAGCGGTGAGGTTTCAAAGATTACTTCATCTGACGGTATTGATTATATTCAGCACGGTGCAATTCTTAATAACGGTAACTCGGGCGGTCCTCTTGTAAATGAGAACGGCGAGGTAGTTGGTATCAACAAGGGTACAAAGAGCAACTACTACTATTCCGTAAGCATGAATCAGGTTAAAAATATCCTTGACGAACTCGGCGTTGAGTATCAGAGCGGTACGGGTGCATCTGTAAGCAAAGGTGAAACAGTCGCACCGGAAACAGAGGAACAGCCGGCAACAGAGGCAGTTGCTCCCGCAACAGAGAAACAGGAAGCTACAACAACTGCAGTTGCTTCAACAGATAAGAACAACGACAACGGCGACTCTTCAAAGATGATTATTATTATTGCAATTGCCGCAGTAGCTGTAATTATTATTATCGTAGTAATTATTATTATTGTTTCAGGCAGCAAGAAGAAGTCTAAACCCGTAAGAAATGTTCCGAACGGTCCGGCAGGTATGAACAGAGGTCCTTCAGTTTATGGCAACCAGCCTCAGCCAAACAGAGGTCCATCACCTTACGGCAATCAGCCGCAGCAGAGCGGTGCTTACAGACCTAATGTACCGAGTCAGGGTGCTGCTCCGACAGTTCCGAGCAGTGAGGGTGATAATCCTACTACTGTATTAAATGAGGGCGATGCTCTTACAACAGTTCTCGGCTATCAGCCGACAGGTGCTGTTCTCGTGAGAACTTCAACAAACGAGAGAATCAGCATCAACAAGCCCGAATTTGTAATCGGTAAGGAAAGAAGAAGAGTTGACTATTGCATCAGCAATAACAATTCTGTCAGCAGAGCACATGCAAAGATTAAGGCTCGTGCAGGCAAGTTCTTTATTTCAGACCTTGGTTCAACTAACTGCACTTATGTAAACGGAAACAAGCTTACTCCGAATCAGGAAGTTGCTCTTAGCAACGGTGACAAGATTAAGATTTCTGATGAAGAGTTCCAGTTTATGGGCTGATTAAGCAGGTATTAATATGAATTATTTAACAGCAGTACATACAGATGTAGGAATCAGGAAGAAAACAAATCAGGATTCGGCTCTTGTTATGGAGGCAACAACCGACAAGGGAAATGTATTATTGACTGTTGTTTGTGACGGTATGGGCGGCCTTGCTAAAGGTGAGGTCGCCAGTGCTGCCGTTATAGATGCGTTCAGTAAATGGTTTGAAAATGATCTTCCGAAAATTGTAGGTTCACCCGATATGAAAGATATGATTTTCCGTTCATGGGAAAAGATTGTTTTTGATATGAACCGAAATATTTCTTCTTTTGGAAGAAGAACGGGAATAAGTCTTGGTACTACCGTTGTTGCCTGTCTGTTTGCAGGCAATGAATATTATATCGTAAATATCGGCGATTCAAGAGCGTATTGTTTCAGCGACAGAACATATCAGCTGACCAAAGACCAGTCGTATGTTCAGCGGGAAATTGATATGGGCAGAATGACGCCCGAAGAGGCTGAAACCTGTCCGAAAAGAAATGTTCTTTTACAATGTATAGGTGCAAGCGAATACATTGAACCCGCATTCTATAACGGCAGTATGGTGTCGGGTCAGATATTTATGCTTTGCTCCGACGGATTCAGACATGTTATCACCGATGAAGAAATGTATGAAAGACTTAATCCGTTTGTGCTTAACAATGAACAGCAGATGAAAGATAATGCAGTTTATCTTACCGAGCTTGATAAATACAGAAGAGAACAGGACAACATTACGGTTGTTTTAGTAAGGGTAGAGTGAGAGTATGCTTGAGATTGGTTCCGTGATCGACGGAAAATATAAAATACTTAATGTAGTTGGCAAAGGCGGTATGAGCGTTGTTTACCTTGCCATGAATGAAAGGGCAAACAAACAATGGGCAATCAAAGAAGTTCGTAAAGACGGTATGCAGAGCTTTGAGGTTGTAAAGCAAAACCTCGTTGCTGAAACCGATTTGTTGAAAAAACTTAATCATCCGCATTTGCCAAGTATTATTGATGTTATCGACTGTGACGATACATTCCTTATCGTTATGGATTATATCGAGGGTAATCCGCTCAGCAAGGCTCTTGAAACGAGCGGCGCTCAAAATCAGGACGATGTTATTGAGTGGGCTAAACAGCTGTGCGATGTTCTTGGATATCTTCATTCAAGAAAACCCCCGATTATTTACCGTGATATGAAACCGTCAAATGTTATGCTCAAGCCGGACGGAAATGTAATGCTCATTGATTTTGGTACGGCACGAGAGTTTAAGTACTCAAGTGTTGCCGACACAACCTGTCTTGGTACACAGGGATATGCCGCACCCGAGCAGTTCGGCGGTCATGGACAAACCGATGCGAGAACGGATATCTATTGTCTCGGCGCTACTATGTATCACCTTGTAACAGGACATAATCCTGCAACACCTCCGTATGAGATGTACCCGATTCGCCAATGGAATCCGATGCTTTCGTCAGGTCTTGAAGAAATTATTCTCAAGTGTACGCAGAGAAATCCCGAGGACAGATATCAGTCCTGTGCAGAGCTTTTGTATGCTCTCGACCACTACAAGGATCTTGATATTGAAAATAAAAAGGTTCAGTCGTTTAAGTGGAAAACCTTCCTTGCCTCATTTATTATGACGATTGTTATGCTTGTCGGTACAATCGGATTCAGTGCCGGTCTTACGGTTCAGACTTCATCAACTTATGAGAGTTATATTGCAAACGGCGACAGTGCGGTAAGTCAGGATGCGGCTGAAAAATATTATTTGGATGCTATAAATGTTGATCCTGCAAATCCGTTGGCATATCAAAAACTTCTTGAAAGATGTACCTCTGACTCGAAACTTTCCGAAGATGAGTACAACACCATTAAAGATGCGATATATGAACACGAGGACGAACTCAAATCAAAGTATCCGTCGGAATATGCCGATAATGTTGCATATAAACTCGGTCAGGCATTGTACTTTTCATATGTGCCGTCATCACAGAAATCTGAAAGTGAGAACTTTAGTATGGCAGGCATAACGGTTTCTCAAAGATGGCTTGATATTGCACAGAAAATGGGTAGTACCGAACAGATAAAGCACAGGGCGGAACTTTTGAGTTCGATGTCAAAGGCATATCAGAATATGTCGGGCAAATCTCTTGAGGGCGATCCCGTTGAAGAAGTTAAGGAGTATTGGAACAATCTTGTTGAGATTGCGTCCCCAAATATTGCCAAAGACGAAAACAACCAGATTGCACTTTTGATTTACAGAAATGTTACTTCGCAAATATATACAAAGTATTATTGGTTTATAAAAAACAGTCTTGCAACTGCTAAGGATATAAGCAACGAACTTGATAATATTGAAAAGTATGTTAATGAAATCAAAGTAGCTGTTCCGGATGATGAGGAACTTCAAATTCTTGTTAATGAATGTCTTGGTAACATTGAAAATACAAGAAGTTTGGATAATTCGGGGGTGAAATAATGGATTTAATTTCGATTTTTAGGATTTGTTTTTACATATGCCTTGCGTTTACGATTTTGTTTTTCATTATTTCAGTCGTTCTGTTTTTCCTGTTTGATATCAAAACAATTTTTAATATCAGAACAGGTCGTGCAAAGCAGAAAACAATCAAAGAAATGCAGGCGGCAAATAATTCAACGGGCAGACTTCGTGTTGACGGAAAGACGCTTACTTCACAGCTTTCAAAAAATGACAAAAAGAATATCAAGAAGAAGAGGGAAAATATTATCGTTCCGCCACAGACGGAGCCTGTTAAAGAACAGTATGTAAATCAGAGCAAGACGCCTTACGGCGACGGTTCGGAAAATACAACGGTTCTGCAACCACAGGCTGAACCGACAGCCGTTCTTTCACAGCCTGATATTCAAAGCTATGATCCGGGTGCACAGACAACGCAACAGCTTTCCGAAAGCGATATGAATAATATAGGTTACGACAATTCTTTTGCATATGACAATGTGCAGAATGTGAATTTTCAGATTGTCAAAAAACTTGTGGTTATTCATACCGATGAAATTATTAACTGATAATAATTAGAAGCTCAACAGCAGTTTTCTGCTGTTGAGAATTCGCATATTTTGAGGTGAACTACTTGAAAAGTGATATAAACAAGTTTAAGGCGGTATTGGTTTTGCTTACTGTTTCACCGCTTTCGCTATTAATTCTTCTTTTCCTCAGTTTTGAGGGAGATTCGGTAAACATTCCCTTAATTTGCATTACAGAGGTTATTTTTTGGGGATGTATGGTTGCAGGCTATGCTTTGCTTGCAATGATTAATAAAAGTCGAAAGTCAAAAATAAAAGGCAAGCAGGCACTTAAAAAGACAAAACCGGGTGTTATCTGTTTTGTCTCAAACAGATTTGCCATTGTTTTTGATATGATTATGGGACTTTCGTTTGTGCTGACGATTATATTTTGGATATTTCCTGTTTTGAACTGTGCTGTGATAGAAACTTTCGCGGTATTTCTCTTTTCTCTGCATATGCACAGTATCTTTAACGGGGTGAATTATAAATATATAAAGAGTATATCTGACAAAAAAGAAGGAGAGTAAACAATGGAATTGAATTTTTCAAAAAAGACCAGAAAAATCGTTGCGTCATTGCTTGCTGTGGCAATCCTCCTCGGAGTTCTGCCCGTTAGCGGATTGACAGGCAATTCTTCGGGTGCTGAAGGAAACAACGGTTCTGCAAACACAATTTTTGTCAAATCAGATCATCAGCCCGTGCTTTTTGACAGCAACGGCAATGTGAAATCGGTATTGACAAAAAAAGACGGAACAGAAAATGTTTATACTGCAACACCTGAAAACGGTGACAAAATCGGTGTTTTTAAAGATAAAGACTTTGGAACAGGTAAGTCAATCGTTTTCTTTAAGAGTAATGAATGGAATGCTCCATGTGTGTACCTTTGGCAAGGTGAAGTTAATAACGGTGGCTTTACTGATACTAAGATGACAAAACTTTCTGATGGTATCTATTATTCTGTTTATCCGTCAAATACGTATAAGCAAGCTGTTTTTAATAATGGTAACAATAATGAGAAAACAGGTGATTTGTCTTTAGTTGATTTCGGTGTGTATGTGCATAACAGTGACGGCAGTATCTCTAATGAATCATCTGCCGAGTATTTCAACTGTGTTGACTACAAGGAATCAAATAATATTTATGAATTTACCGCTGACTCAAATACTTGGAAAGAGGCTAATGTTAACAAGCCTACTCCAAATGTAACTATCAGCGGAAATGGTAAAGACAAAGTAAAGGTTATTGAAAAAGGCGATGGAAAAGATGTTAGCTACACATATTATTCAAATCAAAAAGTAGTTGCAAATGCTTCTAATGTAACGGGCTTTACTGCAAGCGAAGTAGAGTATTCAAATAATGTTTACAGCGTTACCTATACAAGCAATGAATACAACTTTATTTCTTATGAATTTAAGAGCGGTACAGTTGAATTTGAACAACTTCCTGCGTTGACCGTAAACGGTAAATGGTATATATATGACAACGGCAAGGAAATTTCAGATGATACTGTTGTTAAGGTTACGGGTGATGAGAAAATTACAGCCAAGTATGAGTTAACTTCTGCTGAATATCAGGGTATTAAAGTTTCGGAAGATGATTTAAAAATCACTTTGCAACTTAACGACAAGGATTATTCCAACGGCAGTGAAATTATGTCCGCAGATTTAAATCCTAAAAATAAATTATCAGGTAAAGCAGAATGTAACGGACAGACTGCAAATATTGAAACTTATACATTTAATTGTGATAAGGCTAAAAAAGTCAGTGTGGATAAAAATGATGCTACGGACGGAAATCTGTATATTACAGGTACACGAATTTATTCATCTGAGGCTTCGGCAGAGGTTAAAATCGGATATGTAGAAGATGCCAAAGATTATTCTATTAAAGTGAAATCAGGTGATTCTGATAAAAATATACCTTCCATAACGAAAACCGGCACTAAGAGTTTTTCTATTGGAAATATAGACAAAATCGGTGACTCTACGGTTACACTCACGGCATCATATACTTTACACAACAAAGAAATAAGTAAAGATTTTTCTTTGCATTTCAGAGATAAAAAGTATTTAGAAGATAAAGTTAAAACAGTAAATATTACTTACAGTAATACGAAAAAAGATACTACCGGAAAAGATATAAGAACATGGGTTAGTGCAGAAAGTGCAAAGAATAATCCGATAAAAGTTTATTTTGATTTTGGTAGCAAAAATGAGAATGGACTTATTAAATCAATAAATTATTTTGATGATTTAAAGGCTAAATATGATGAAAATATTGGCAAGTGGTATGTAGAGATCAAGGAAGCTAAGACCTATGATTTTAAAGTAACAGATCAAGTATCTAATACTTCAAATATAACAATTAATGAGGCTGATCTATACATTGATAAAACAGCTCCCAAAATTACAAGCTTTAAGTTTGAGAGTGTTTCGTCAGAGAAAGATAAACTGTTTTCGTTCCTGACTTTTGGTATTTATCATAATGACGATATTAAAGTAACAGTCAGTGCGGTAGATAATGGTTGTTCTTCAGGATTAAAAGATATTACATTATCAGAAGAAAGTGGAGATAAATCCGCTGTTATTGAAGCGGACTCCATGAAGTACGATGAAGAAAATAATGTTTATACAAAATCATTTATTCTTTCATCCGTAGAAGGAGCAGAAACTGCTAAATTTAAGTTGTCAGCAACAGCTACCGACAATGTTGATAACAAGGGTTCAAAATCAGTGCTTGACGATGATATTGTGCTTTATAAAGGTAATGATGTAATAAAAATTAATAAAGACAATTTTGAAATAATTAAAACAATAAAGCCACCGACCGTTGAGAATATCACTCTTGCACCTGCATCAAAATCCGAAAAGGCATCGGGCGATAATTATCCGGGTGATGTTACGCTAAAATTTACAGCTGTGGATGATACCTCCGCTTTAAAAGAAGTAAAAGTTATACTTGATGGAACAAGTGTACTTGAAAAAGATTTTACCAAAGACAAAACTAATAGTGCTGATATTTCTTATTCAACAGATAGTATAGGTGCAGGTGAACATACACTTCGCATTTATGTTGAAAATAATGCAAATAATGAACTAAAACCTGAAACAGGCAATAACTATATTGAAAAAACATTTTATGTTGATAGTACCCCACCTGTAATTAAGGATTTTAAGTTTGAAAAGGTTGAGGAAAATAACAAAGATAAAGTCTTGAAATTCCTTACCTTTGGTATCTACAGTAATGATAAAATCAAAGTTACAGTAACGGCAGAAGATCCTGTTGTAGATCGTATTTATTCAGGTGTTAAGTCAATAACTTTATATAATGGTAATGATGACGAAAATAAGCTTGAAACTTATAATGTAGCTAAAAATAATAATAATCAGGTTCAGGCTACATTTATCATTGGAAATGATGAAGAAAATGCTTATAGACTTTTTGCAAAAGCCATTGATAATGTTAACAACGAATCGGAAGATTTTTATACCTTTAAATATACAGGTAAGGACGAGAAAGAATACAAAGCTATCACATCAACAGCTGCTCCCGAAGTTGTAAGTTATAGTAAAAACGATAAATTTACCGGCTTTGAAGTCACCCCTGTAAACTTCAAACATGAGAAACATGAGAATAATAACTTGTTTTCATACAAAGAAAATGGTGAATTTTTCAACATTAAACTTAGTGAGAGCTTATCAGGTCTTTCAAATGCAATCATTACAGTAGAAAAAGTTGATGGTAATGGCAATAAATTTGAGAAAAAAATTAACAATTTTAGTGCTGAGAAAGTTTTTGATACTACAGCAGATGAAGCCAAAAGAGAAGATTGTAAACTTGATTATAAGTTGAATCTTTCTGAGGTATTTAAAGATATTGGTGTGGAAGACGAAGCTATTTCAGGTAAGTACAAAATTACCGTAGTAGCTACAAATAATGCAGGTGTAAGCAGTGAACCATACAAATACGATTTTAGTATTGATAATACTGCACCATATGTTACAGCTTTTAAATTTAAAACAGTAGAAAGTGATGTTGATAAGGTTCTTTCATTCCTCACCTTTGGTATTTATAATAACGATAAAATTAAAGTTACAGTAACAGCAGAAGACCCTGTTGTAGATGGTGTTTCCTCGGGTGTTAAGTCAATAACTCTATATAATGGTGAGAATACGATTAAACCTGATAAATTTGAAAATAATCAGGCTGAATTTACACTTACAAACAGTGAGAGTGCATATCACCTTTTTGCACAGGTAACGGATAACTTTGACAATACAAAAGGTTATTGGACATTTGAAAATTCCGAAAATGCTGAAAATGCTTATGATATCGATGAAAAAACATATGATAGAACTATCTTTAGTGAGAAGTTATCTGCCTCTAATATAGAGGTTGTTTCTACTGATAAATCGGCAAATATTGAAGAAATTTCAGCTAAAGAAAATAATTCAGTTTATGCGTCGGTATCAGGTAAGGATTTCTATTCCGGAGCTGTGACATTTACAACGACAATTACAGATAAGTTATCAGGAATACGCCGTGTAAGTGTTAAAAATACGAGCAACGAAAGTGATTTTACTGAAAAATGTACGGTAACGGCATATGGCGTTGACAATAAAAAAATTGGTGATTTCAACTCTTTAAATGCTGTGCCTTATAGCAAAGAAAAAATAGTTAAACTTAACATCAAATTTACTGCTCAGACATCGGATTTAAAAGAGGGTAAAAACGAAATTACAATCACTACTAAGAACAATAGTGGTAATACATCAGATAAATCAAAAACAATTTATCTTGATACAAACACACCTAAAGTAACAAAGTTTGAATTCAGCCCTACAGTTACTAACAACAGTAATAATGAACCTGTTGAAAATAAAAACGCCTATGGTTACTATGTCAACCAGCAAACAAGGGTTACTGTAACTGCAACCGATACCGAAGACGATACAAAAACGGATGTTAAACCCGTATCAGGCGTTAAAGAAATTTTCTACAAGGCTGTTGATTTTAACGGTAAGACAATACTGAACGAAAGCAAATCTGTAAACAGCAACAACTCAGTTTCATTTGATGTAGAACCAAACTTTAAGGGTTATATCTATGCGTATGCGGTTGATAATGTTTACAATGGCAGCGAAGATGCCAAATATAGTGGCAAAGTTGCTGATAAGCGTGAGTTCCACCCAGACGGATTAGTTGTTGAAAACGGTGAAATGCATGCCAAATCGTCGGGTATTACAGCAACACTTCCGAACATCAGTTATTCAGCAAACGGTAATCCTCTTTACAGCGGTGACATTACAATTCCTGTAACTGTTACTGACTCTTACTCAGGTATTAAGCAGATTGAATATTCTGTTAAATCTAATTACGATACACAGAATAATCAGTCACAGACCGTTGATATAGCTAATTCAGTTAGCGGTTCGAGCGTTGGCGGTTGGTCTTTTGATGAGAAAGATAATAACCTTGTAACGCAGATGAGCAGAAACGTTACTGTTAAAAACAACAGTAACGATATCGTTCTTACTGTTAAACTTACCGACAGAGCAGGCAATGAAACTAAAATTGAAAAGAAGTTCAGCATCGACAAGACTAAGCCTGTTATTGATGTTAAGTATGACAACAACGAGCATACTACATACGGCGGAAATGATTATTACAAGGCTGACAGGACGGCTACCGTAACTGTTACAGAGCGTAACTTTGACGAGTCGCTTGTTGAGGCGGCAATTATGAGAAACGGCGGCAGATATACAACAATCGGCGGCTGGACTCACAACAACAATACCGCAGATCCCGACAAGTCAACTCATGTTGCTAAGATTGTTTACAACACAGACGGCGACTTTACATTTGACATTGCCGTTAAGGACAAGGCTATGAATTCTGCCGACAAGTTTACTCAGCAGAAGTTCACGGTTGACAAAACTGCTCCTGTAATTGACGTTTCATTTGACAATAACTCTGCAAAGAACGGCAACTACTACAAGGCTGACCGTACTGCTACTATCAAGATTACGGAACATAACTTCAACAGCGGAAGTCAGTATGTAAACATTCCCGTAACTGCAGAGGGAGCAACTGCTCCGTCAGTTGTAGGTTGGTCAGGTTCAGGCGATGACCACAATGCAACAGTTTCGTTCAACAAGGACGGCAAGTATTCATTTACTGTTGACTATACCGACCTTGCAGGTAACAAGGCTGTTCAGAAAAAGGTTGATTCGTTCTATATCGACAAAACCGCTCCCGAAGTTGAAATCACAGGTGTTGCAGATCATCAGGCTTATAACGGCACGGTTGCTCCTGTTGTAACATACAGGGATGATAACTTTACAGATGATCACGACTTCCGATTCACAAAAATTGATATCAACGGCAAGAGTGACGATACTTCTAAGTTTGATTACGATACCGGCGGCAACGGCGTGACAGAATTTATTTATAAGTACAGAGATTTTGCCGAGGTTCTCGAAAATGACGGTATTTATAACTTCACCGTTGAGCTAAGCGATAAGGCAGGCAACAGCACATCAAAGAGCGTTACATTCTCGGTTAACAGATTCGGCTCAACATTTAGAACAACCGATGAACCAACGAAAAAACTTTTTGAAAGCGGTTACACAAATGCCGAGCAGGATATCGTTGTTGAAGAAATCAATGTTACTCCGCTTACAAAGCACAGCGTAACACTTGCCAAGAGCGGCGGAAATAGTACAGAACTTGTTGAAAATACCGATTACACATTTACTTCAAGCAACAACGGCAATGAGTGGTGCAAGAGTGTTTATACCGTAAACAAGAAGAACTTCTCTGATGAGGCTGCATATACAGTTACAATTATGTCGGTTGATAAGGCTAAGAACACAAACAACAACCGTATGGCAAACTCTTCTCTCAGCACAGAACAGAAAAATAAGCGTGAATGTGCAATTTCATTTGTTGTTGATAAGACGAGCCCTCTCGTAAGTATTACGGGTATCAAGGATAATGAGCTTTATAAGGAAGCAAGCAAAAAGGTTAAAATTGTTTGTGAGGACGATAATCTTGATAAGAGCAAGCTGGTTGTAACTCTTGATAACAAAAAGCTTGCCGAGGGTGAGGATTACACGATTGTTGATGATAAGGACGGTTCTATTGCAGGTATGCTTACCGCAGAAATTGTTCTTAAAGCAGAAACAGGCGGTATTAAAGAAAATCTTAAGGTTACAATCGGTGACCTTGCAGGAAATACAGGTGAAAAGAGTGTTGATAACTTCATTCTTTCCGCTAATATATTCCAGAGATTCTTTGCAAATCCCGTACTGGTAATTTGTACTTTTGCAGGTCTTGCACTTGTTATTGCGGCAGTAATCTTCTTTGTTGCAAAGAAAAGAAAAAAGGCTGAATAAAGTCAGACAATATTTTTAATGATTCGGGCGTATCCTCTTTTCGGGATATGCCCGAAAAAGAAAGGTGGGTAAGATATGCTTTTCGGCGGTGATATCGTAAATGATACTTACAGTATTGTTGAAGAAATCGGCAGCGGCGGTATGGGAGTGGTGTATCTTGCCTATCACCTCAGACTGGAAAAATATGTTGTTATGAAAAAAATCAAGAACAGAAATCTTGATTCTTCCTTTCTGCGAAATGAAGTGGATATTCTTAAAAAACTTCATCATCCGTATCTTCCGCAGGTATATGACATCATCGAATACGAATGTGATTTTTATACTGTTATTGATTATATTGACGGCAAGGATCTTGAACATTTTATCAATGACGGTTATGTGTTTACGGAAAGTCAGTTAATCAAGTGGCTCCGACAGCTTTGTGAGGTGCTTGACTATTTGCATTGCAATAATCCTCCGATTATCCATACGGATATTAAACCCGCAAATATAATTGTGAGGGATAACGGCGACATTTGCTTAATTGACTTTGGTATTTCATTGAGTGCCGATGACGCTGTAAAGGGTTACAGCAAAAATTATTCATCACCCGAGCAGTATATGAATGTGATGAATATATTGAACGGAACTCCGGAATTCAACGCTCCGCTTGACGGACGGACAGACATTTACAGCCTTGGTGCTGCTTATTATCATCTTATGACAGGATGTATTCCCGATATTGAGGACGAAACACTTCCGCCTCTTGAAGAATACGAACTTCCGTATTCTCAGCCGTTTATTTCGATAATAAGCAAGGCTATGGAGTGGGACATAAAGAAACGCTATAAATCTGCGGCAAAAATGCTTTCGGCTGTTGACAATATCAAAAAACAGGATGAGCGTTATAAGAGATACATATTATTGCAGGTTTTGTCTTCGGTTGTTTCGGGAATTATGATAGTTTCCGGCGTGCTTATGTTTGTGTTCGGTAATTATGAAATTGCAGGTACCGAGCTTGCAGGGCAGTATGATTTGTTTGTTTCATATTGTGATAAAGGCGACACGGTTAATGCTGAACGGCTCGGAACGGATTTGCTGAATAATTCAAAATATCGCAGTGTTATGACCGATAAAACAACGGCTGAAATTCTCCGTTATATGGGCGACTGTTATTTTGATGAGGGCGATTTTGCCAATGCCGTTGAAAATTATAAGTCGGCATATGAAATTGCTGACGATGACAATGCCGAAGTTTGCTTGAGAGATTACGCAATTGCCCTTGTAAAAGGTAAAAGATTTTCCGAGGCTCAGATCGTTATTTCTATGGCAGAGGAAAAATTTCCGAATTCATCTGTCAATAAATTACTTCAGGCGGAAATTGAATATGAAAACGGCAATTTGGAAAATTCTTTAAATTATGCAAATGAATGTCTTAACACCGAATCGAACGGCGATAACGCATTTGCCGCATTTTTGCTCAAAGGCGATATTTATATGGACAAAAATCAATACGGCGACGCCGTATCAAGCTATGAGAGTGCAAGGAGTATTGATGAGAATTTAAGTGTCTTGAGAAAACTCGGACAGGCATATCTCGGAATGGGTTCGCTTGGTTCGGGAATGGAAAACAGCGGTCTGCAAAAAGCAAAAGAATGTTATTCAACCATTCGTGACAGATATTATCTTTCCGCAGAGGACGGAATAAATTATTCACAGGCATACAGCCTTTCGGGAGATTTGTCGGGGGCAAGAGGTTTGCTTGATGACCTTGCAATAACTTATCCCGATGACTGCAGGGTATATATGCAGTTGGCAATTGTCAGCGATAAGCAAAATGATACTCAAAGCAGAGTGTATTGCGAAAAAGCGAGAGCTTTGTATAAGGAATCAAGCGACAGCGTTAAGCAAAATGTTGACGGCAACAGATTGAATGAAATTAAAAATTTGTACAGACGATTTTTTGGAAGTGTGTGGTAAAAGGAGTGTTTGTATGCTGTTGGTTTTTGGCATAGCACTTGTTATTGCCGGCATAGTTCTGTTGGCAGTGACTCAGATTGTTCTTTGGAAAAAAATAAAAAAGTTTAATGAGGAATGGGAGGATGAGCAGAATGAAATGTCCTAATTGCAGGTGTATTGTTCCGAATAATGTAAGCAGGTGCACATATTGCGGATATGACTTTATGTCGGGAAGTGCCAAAACTTTGACGATTGAAGAAGCATATAAATTTAAAACATACGATTATGATTACAACTGTGATAATTATGCAGATGAATTTTATGCATACGATGATTATTATAATTGTGAAAACTATAAAACAGAAAATGCGTCTGCGTACAGACGGGAAACTGATGATAACAGTCCGATTATGTTAATTTCTGCACTTATGCTCCTTGCGGCAACATTGTTGCTGTTGAGTGTTGTTGCAATTATTATTTGACGGCAGAGGGGAATTTGAGAATGAACAAGAAAACTATGCTTTTGATTATACCTGCAATAGCTTTGCTTGCCTGTTGTATTGCGGCAATATGCGTTATATGTATTCCGTCAAGCTACGAGGTTTATACGAAACAAATTCAAACGGCGGAGAAATATCTTGCAGACAAAGATTATGACGGCGCTATAAAATATTACGACATGGCAAAGGCAACCGATGAAACTCAGGAAGAACCTTATCTTAAACTTGCAATGATTTATTATGAAAACAAAAATGATATGGAAAAGGCTGTTGCAATTCTTAACGAAGGTTACGAGAAAACAAAATCCGAACAGATTAAAAACGCACTTGCGGTTTATCTCGGTTCGGCGGAAGGCACTACTGTTTCATCGGGAAAAACGGATTATAATTCAAATCCCGTAAATATTACCTTGCTGAATATGTTTGGACAATATAATTACGAGCAGTACAGTAAAAACTATACCGTTGTGTCGGATAATTACAGCGACGGTGTTTATACGGTAAGATACAACGGTATCGGCGCAGAATTTTCTTACAGCAACGATTCGACTAAGGCTGTTGACGACAAAGCGATGAAACCGTTTTCTTACTCATTCCCGACAGAAATTAAGGTGGATAAGATTTCGGATATCATTACTCTTCCGCCACAGGGAATGAAAATTGATGAGTTGAAAAAATCGGCAGGTATTACAAATGCTGTTGCAAAGTACGATAATACGCTGAAGAAAAATATTATTACTTTCAGCTGTGAAAAATGTACGGTGTCTGTAGAAACGGACAAGAACGGTACAATAACGGCTAACACTTCTTATATTACCGTAAATCCCGAAACAGTTGCAGCAGTTGCTCGGAAATCCAAGGTTAGCGGTAAGGTTATCAGTGTTACAACAGCAGATATTGTAAGCAGTGCAGAAGTGGTTGTCAGAAAAGGTAAGGACTCAAAGGACGGTGACGGTGCCGCCGAGGTGTCAATTGACAGCGGAAATTACAGCGTTGAACTTGAAACAGGTGATTATACATTTGAGGTTTCGGCATCGGGTTATAAAAAAGAATATTTCAATGTTTATGTAAGCGGAGCTGATCAGGAAAAAGATTTCAGTATTTCTCCGTCACTTGCAGAGGGTGAAATAAGAATTGTACTTGAATGGGGTGCAACACCAAGCGACCTTGATTCTCATCTTGAGGGTACAACTAAAAACGGCGAAGAGGTCAACATTTACTTTGGAAACACAATAGCAGTTTCAGGCTCAAGTACTATTGCACAGCTTGATGTTGATGATATCGACGGATACGGTCCTGAAACTATAACGCTTTCAAAACCAGATGGTACATATCGCTACAGAGTTCACAGATTTTCTTTAAACGGTTCGCTTGCCATGTCGGGTGCGGTTGTAAAGGTGTATTCCGGTTCGTCAGAACCGATAACAATTTCAGTTCCGTCCGATTGTGATGAATGGTGGGATGTGTTCACCATTGAAAACGGTGAAATCAAAAATATTAACGGAGCAACAAACTGATGATGGTATTAGTAATAGTGTTGACAGTTGCTTTGCTTATTTTGATTGCCGTGGTGATTGTAAAGCTTAATTCTGAAAAAAGCGAGAGAGATAAATACTATACCGCCGCAGGCAATATAATCAAGGAAGAATATCTTAACTACTGCCTTACAAACGATATGAATTCAGATAACAAGGCTGACGCTCCTAACGGTCAGAAAATTATGATATACATAAAAACTTTGAACCGTAAACAAAAGGCACAGTTTGTATTTGATCCCGAAAAAGGAGTAAATATCGGCAGAGATTCCGAGAAAAATAACATTTTTATCAATGAAGCATCGGTTTCCATGAACCATTGCAAAATCTTTTCCGATAATATGAAAGTGTATATATGCGACCTTAATTCATCTAACGGAACAATTCTTAAAAGAGGTCTGTTCGGAAATTATTTGCTTGAGGGCGGAAATTCATGCGAGCTTATGTCGGGTGATCGTGTCTGCATAGGCTCAAATGTATTTAAAATTACGCTGTTTTATTATGATATGGTGACTATGTAGCAACGGAGGTTTGTTATGATACTGATAATTTACCGCAGTCAGGTTTGCAGAGAAATTGTTCTCCCGAATGCAGATAATACGGATTATCGTATTTTCATTGACAGCAAGGAATTTAAACTGAAAAAAAGTTTTTATCTTTCTCTTGAAGTAATTGCTCATAAATGGTCAATAACAAACGAAAACGGCGAGTATAAAATTGTAAAAAATCAAAGTGAATTTGAAAAAACATCCCTCGGCGGAGGAGATATTGTTTCTATTATCACTCCCGAAAAGGATTTTCTTCGTTGTATTGTCGTTGACGCCGACCCCGTGCTTGCATCTTTTGAAAAGTATTTTATCGGAAACGGGCTTGTTACGGTCGGCAGTGAGGCTGACAATACCGTGCAATGTTCATTTTTGAATTTGATTTCAAAACACCATTGCAGCCTCAGATTTGACGGAGCTGACACTGTTCTTGAAGATACAAGCTCAAACGGAACTTTTGTAAATCATATCAGGGTAGGCGGAAGAAAAGTCCTCGGTTTCGGAGAAATAATAGATGTTTTTGGTCTGAAAATAATTTGTTTCGGAGATATGATTGCGGTGGGTTCGCTGTTTTCAAAATTTTCGGTATCCGACAAAATTGAAAAATTCACCCTTCCGAAAGTTTCATATGATACTGCTCACGCTGTTTCAAATGTGGAAATGTTTAACCGTTCGCCGAGAAATTTCAGAGAGATATGCAGCGAAACGGTTGTTATTGAACCGCCTACAGTTCCGCAGTTTTCAAAAAAGCGTTCTATGCTAAGCGTTATAGGCCCGTCATTTACTATGGCAATTCCTATGGTGCTTGGCTGTGGACTTACCGTGTTCAGCACTACGCTTAACGGTTCGGGTGCAAACGCATTTATGTTTACGGGTATCATCACTTCGGTCGGTTCTGCTCTTATGGGCGGCTTGTGGGCATATTACAATATTAAAGAAACAAAAAAGCGTGAAGCAGAGGACGAATCTGAAAGATTTAACATTTACGGTAATTACCTTATTGAAATTGCCGATTACATTAAGGAAAAATACAGACAAAATTTTGAGGCATTGAACACAATGTATCCGTCTGCGGATATATGCGCAGAGTATACAAGAAACAATCCGGAGCTGTGGTGCAGAAACTTTACCCATAGCGATTTTTTGTTTTGCCGACTCGGAACGGGTGACATTGATTTTCAGGTTGATATTCAAATTCCGAAAGAAAAGTTTTCCGTTACATATGACGGCTTAAAGGATAAACCGGCAATGCTTTATGACAACTTTAAAAAGCTGAACAATGTTCCCGTGGGAATTGATTTGCAGTCAAAAAAATTGTGGGGTATTGCAGGCGGTGAAAATAAAACCGGAGCTTTTGAAATTGTTGACGACATAATTGCACAGATTGCGGCAAACATCAGCTATACGGATGTCAAAATCGCATTTTGTTTTGACGAAAAAGAATTTGAAGATAAAAACAGGTGGGATTATGTTCGTTGGCTGCCGCATGTATGGTCGGAAAATAAAAACACGAGATATTATGCGACAAACAGGCAGGAATGTGCCGATGTATTTTTTGAACTTGCAAATATAATGCGTGTTCGTTGTGAAAATGAGAATAAAGATATATATGCACAGCCGCATTACATTTTATTTGTATCTGATGTAAGCCTGCTCGACGGCGAACTTATTTCAAAATATGTATTTGACAGAGAAAATAACACGGGGCTTACGACTTTTCTTATAACGGATTACTGCCGTAATTTACCTAATGTGTGTGAAAATATAATTCAGAACGACAGTGAATTTTGCGGATTTTATAATGTTATGAGCCGCAATACAGAGGCTTGCTCCGTTCATTTTGATTCGGTGTCAAGCAAAAAAATGAATATGTTTGCAAAGACTCTGTCGGGAGTTGCCGTAAGAGAAATCAAGGGCGACAACAGCATTGCACAATCACTTGATTTCTTTGAAATGTACGGTGTGCAAAAGCTTGATGATTTTAACATTATTGAGCAATGGCAAAAAAACAGAACTTTCAACACGATGAAAGCTCTTGTGGGCAAAAAGGCAGGCGGAGCTAATTGTTATCTTGATATTCACGAAAAGTATCACGGACCTCACGGACTTATTGCAGGTACAACGGGTTCGGGTAAAAGTGAGCTTATTCAGACATTTATGCTTTCGCTTGCAATCAATTTCAGTCCCGATGATGTTGCCTTTTTTGTAATCGACTTCAAGGGCGGCGGCATGGCAAATCTGTTTGTTGATTTACCGCATATGGCAGGTCAGATTTCTAACCTTTCGGGTAATCAGGTTCGCAGAGCGATGATTTCAATTAAGAGCGAAAATCTTCGCCGTCAGAGAATTTTCGGCGAATACGGTGTGAATAACATAAACAACTACACGAGGTTGTATAAGAGCGGTGAAGCTCCCACACCGATTCCGCACCTTGTTATCATAATTGATGAATTTGCGGAGCTGAAAAAGGAAGAACCCGATTTTATGCGTGAGTTGATCAGTGTTGCACAGGTCGGAAGAAGTCTTGGAGTTCACCTTATTCTTGCAACGCAGAAACCGAGCGGTACGGTTGACGATAACATTTGGTCAAATGCAAAATTCAGACTTTGTCTGCGTGTTCAGGACCGACAGGACAGTAACGATATGCTGCACAAGCCGGATGCGGCTTATATTACACAGGCGGGCAGGTGTTATCTTCAGGTCGGCAATGATGAAATATATGAGCTGTTTCAATCCGGTTGGAGCGGTGCACCGTATGACGATAGCAACGAGGGCGGCAAGCAGGAGATTGCAACAATGATTACTCCTACAGGCAAAACCGCCATTGTCGGAAGTCATACAAAAATGAAACGCAAAGAGCAGGAAAAACTGAGGTGGTATCTGTTTCTTTACAGGTGTGCAAGGTCAATTTCAAAAAGTGACGAATTTTTAAAAGAGGCAGACAGCAATCAGGGCGATGTTATTAATTTGCTTGCGGATAAGATTATTGAAAACGCAAGAAAGAATAAGTTTAATATCGGAAACGGCAACTCGGATATTAATGCCGTAAAGAATTTTTTAAAGCTGATTCCGAAAGATGTTTCCGACGATACCGAGGCGGTAAAGAAAATTATTTTCTCGGCGTCGCTTAACAATATTAAATTGCCCGAGGTTAAGGAAAAAACTCAGCTTGAGGCTGTTGTTGAATATATTGCAAAAACCGCAAAAAGCAACGGATACAGCTTTAAAGCAAGACTGTGGATGCCGTTGCTGAAAGAAGAAATCATTCTTTCCGATATTACAAAAAGCAAGTTCAACGGTTGGAATGAAAGCGATTCGTGGTCGCTTAATGCAGTGACGGGTATTTATGACGATCCGGAAAATCAGGCACAATTGCCGTTGTCGGTTGATTTTGCAAACGGCGGTCATCTTGCCGTTTGCGGTTCTGTAGTTACGGGTAAGAGTACATTTTTACAGACATTGATTTATTCGCTTGCAGTAAAGTATTCTCCGAATGTTGTGAATTTTTACATTCTCGATTTCAGCAGCGGAATGTTGTCGTCATTTGAAAAATTACCGCATACGGGCGGTGTTTTGCGTGAAAATGATGTTGAAAAAATCGGCAAATTTTTCAGCATGATCAAGGGTATTATTGACGAAAGAAAGAAACTGTTTAACGGTGGTAACTATCGTCAGTATGTTAAAGTACACGGAACAGAAATCCCCTCTATTGTAATTGTGATTGACAACTTTGCAGGCTTTAAGGAAAAGACAGAGAATGCTTATGAGGATACTCTCATCCACCTTTCACGAGAGGGTGTAGGCTACGGTATCTTTCTTGCGTTATCATCGGCGGGATTCGGTATGGCTGAAATTCAAAACAGAATAGGCGATAATATTCGTACCGTTGTAAGTCTGGAAATGGGCGACAAGTTTAAGTATATGGATGTTATGAGGGCAACTCACATTGATGTTATTCCCGAATCGGGTATTAAAGGCAGAGGCATTGCATTTGTTGAGGGCAGATTGCTTGAATTTCAGACCGCTCTTGCGATTGACGCAGAGGATGACTACAAGAGAAACGCAAAAATTGAGGCAATGAGTCAGAAAATGCGTGATATGTGGGACGGAAATACGGCAAAACAGATACCGTTCATTCCGGAAAATCCCGTGTTTGACGATTTGAAAAATCTTGATGAATACAGCGTTGCCGTAAGCAATAAACGCTTGATACCGTTTGCATACAACTATGTTGACGCATCTGTTTACAGTATTGATTTGGCGGATACATATTGCTGTTCAATAAGCGGAAAGAGGAGAACCGGAAAAACCAACCTGCTTAAATTGCTTATGTACGCAGTAAGTCAAAAGAACGGCAAGGGTGTGGTGATTGAGAAAGAAAGCAATGAATTAAAACTGCTTTCTTCGGAACTCGGCTTTGAGTATATTGACAGCGATAAGGGAGTTTTCGATTACTTTAAGTCAATTACCGATGAGTTTGTTGCAAGAAATAAATATAAGCATACTCTTGAGGAGGACGGACTGTCAGATCTGCAAATATACGAAAAAATGAGCGTTAAAGAACCGATATTTATTTTTATATCCGACATTACAAAGTTTATTGATTGCGTATATCACCCCGAGGGGAATATTACGAATATGAGCGGATATTTTGAAAATATCATCGAAAAAGGCAGTTTACATAACATATATTTCTTTGCGTGTATCAACACGGATAACCTTGCATCTGCCGCAGGAAGCAATTTGTACAGACTTTTTACAGGCTATAAAACGGGAGTTCACCTCGGCGGAAATGTTGCATCACAGAGGATATTCAATTTCCAGAATATACACTATTCGCAGATGTCAAAGTCATCAAAGAAAGGTCACGCTCTTACGCCCTCAAAGGATGATGATACAACTGCACTTAAAATTATCGTACCTCTTTTTGGGAGTAGAGAAGAATGATATCTTTTTTGGCTTATACCAAAAGTAAAAACGAATTGACCTTGCTGAAGCAGACTGTTACGGATATAAGCTCGGTACTCAGCGATGAGGACTTAAAAATGTATGGCTTTTCATCAAGAGATAAATTTGAAAAGTTTCTGGAAAACTGTCCCGTGCTGGATATTTCATGCGTTGACATTTGCGGAAACGGCGGAATAGATTATGCAAAAAAGGTGAGAAGTACAAATAAGGATATGTCGATATTACTTATTGTTGATTTAAGCCTTTCGCCTGCAACATATATTATGCCGAGTATTATGGCTGCTTCTTTGCTGATAAGACCGTTTGACAGAGCTGCTGTTAAAAATGTTATTGATACGGTTTTAAAGGATTACTGCGAATATTTTGAACAAGAGGACGGCGGTAAAAGTTTTGTGGTTGAAACCCGTGAGGGCAAACGGCTTGTGCCGTATTCGGGGATTGTTTATTTTGAATCACGGAATAAAAAGATTTTTCTCGGCACTGATAACGAAGAATATTCATTTTACGGTACGCTTGATAATCTTGAAGAAACGCTCGATGACAGGTTCATAAGATGTCACAGAAGTTTTATTGCAGCAAAGAAAAGAATAAGTAAAATTGTCCTCTCAAAAAATATTGTCGTGCTTGACAACGGTTGTGAAATTCCGCTTTCAAGGTCATACAAGAACAAAGTCAAGGAGGCAATTCAAATATGAATAACGGCACTCAAAACTATGTTTTGACTAAAAAGCAACTTTATATTTTGCTTGTGGGTTGCGGCGGTGAATCGGTGAGAGGACTGAAAATTGACGGTGATGTTCCCGATAAGGCGGAAATCATCAAAACTATCGGTGAACTGTCAGACAGAGGATATGTTGTTTCGGACGGAAACAATTTTCATACCGTAGGTGATATCGACAAAATTATAAAGCTGATTATGTTTGCACCGGACTTTTATATTATCAAAGGCAGAAACAATGTTCCGGATTTGTGCTGTTACGGAGATAAAAAGCAATTTGCCGTGTGCGAAGTTATGGTAACCAAAGTAGACAGCATAAGAATTTCGGTTTGTGATTTTGAGAGCTTTTTTTCAAAACTTTTTGACGAAGGGTATTTTGAAAATTGCTTTGATGAATATTTTGTCGGTGATGATGAACTTAGGGAGTTTGAAGCTCGTTATCTTGAAAAAAGGGATATATCCTGTGAAAACAACGGCAGTTCAAGGCGAGTGTTTTCGATTGACAAAATAAGGGCTGACGGCACAGACAGATATATAGATATTGCAGAGTATTTTTTGTGTGACTATATACTTGATGTTGACGGCGAAAATGTGAAAAGGAAGCAGTTGTCAAACTCGGAAATGAAAAAAAGTATAAAAAATTTGTTGGAGGAAAGCGTATGATTGTTGCCGAAATTTATGTGCCGGTTCTTGATGCTTCATATGATTTTAAGCTTGATGAAAATGTGCCGACAGGCGTTGTGATTGAAGAAATTGCAAGCGTTATCTGTCAGAAAGAACAGTGCGAAATCGGAGGCGATAAAACGCAGTTTATGCTGTTTAAGGTTGAGAACAGACAGTCGCTTTCCGCAAATCTTACCCTGTATGAAAACGGTGTTACCACGGGTGATAGTTTGGTATTTGTGTAAAATATGTTTGTTTGTCAGAAAAATGTGTCGTTTGTCAGTTTTAAAACTTTTTCAGGCACAATTAAATATAATATAATCATCCGATGAACAAACGGATGAAATTAATAAAAATCAAATTCAATTTGGAGGAATTAGTTATGGCAGATTTTAAAGTTACAGCGTCCCAGCTTAACACACAGGCAGAGAGTCTTCAGGATCTTAACGGCAGATTCAAGTCGGCAATAGAACAGCTTGTGACATCCGAAACAAGTCTTAAATCCATGTGGGAGGGCGAAGCAAACGACGCTTTCCATGCCGCTTTTACAAGTGATAAGGCCAAAATGGACGAGTTCTACAACCTGATTATTACATATATTGAAAGACTCAATTCCATTGCAACGCGCTATGAGCAGACAGAGAGAACAAACACAGAAATTGCAAGCAACAGAACATATTGATAACAACCAAAAATAAAGGAGTGCATTATTATGACAGGAACAATTAAGGTTTCACCCGAAAAATTATTATCTACATCATCCGAATTTTCTTCACAGGGCAATACAATCATCTCACTTACAGGCGAAATGATGAACATTGTAGCATCAATGAGCAGTGTATGGGAAGGCGAGGCTGCCTCATCTTATATGACAAAGTTCAAGAGCCTTGAGTCGGATATTCAGACTCTCAACAGAATGATTCAGGAACATGTAAACGACCTTGAGCAGATGGCAAACCTCTATTCAACCGCCGAACAGCAGAATGTTGATGACGCCGCTTCTCTTTCGTCAGGTGTTATTTCCTGATAAATAAATCACAGGTTTGTTTCGGGGCAGTCGCTTCTGCCCCGAAATGAAAGGATTGTTAATATGAAGATTGATTGCGACAGAGTTCTGATTCTTTCAGACCGATTGGCACAGCTTTCAAATGTCTGTTATAAAAAAGCCGAGGAAATTCATATTGAAAAATTGCGAATCGCCGAAAATTCTTTGATGGACGAAATTTTGAAAAATCTTGAAAATGACAGAAAACAGCTTGAAGAGCAGGCAGAAAAATTAAAGCGTTACGGCATTGCTTTAAAGAGAATTGTTGCGGTTTATGAAAAAGGCGAGAGCAGTATATGCGATATTATGGAAAACGGAAGCGGTACACAGTATGTTTTTGCCTGTACTTTAGATACAGATGTTTTGAATGAAAGGATTGACGTACCGCAAATTTCATTGAAGGCAGAGTGATTGTATGGGCTTAAAAATCAATGTTGATATTAACAATCTTTCAACAGATTGCAATAAAATGACCGACCTGATAAGCGAGCTTAAAAATCTTACGCAAAAGATTACCGATGAAGTTGCTGAGTTTAACGGAATGTGGGACGGTCTTGCAAAAGATAAATTTATGAAAAGTATGGCTTCCGATATTGCCGAAAGCGTTATTGTGACGGATAAGTTCGATTTTATTCGATATGCTATGCAGACGGCACTTACTGCATATGGGAATGACAACGAAGAGGCAGTTAATATTTTTCTTGCGGCGGATAAGTGACGGGAGATAAGTTATGAGCGTTAATAAACTATCTTTAGGGAATTACACAGTAACGGTTTCAACTGACAGGATGTATCAAAAAGCATCGGAACTTGAAGCTCTGGTGGAAAAACTTGATTCTGCTCTTACACAGGCCGCCGAAATTGTTAAGAGAACCGATGCATATTGGGTTGGGGATGCCGCTGAGATTGTCAGAACAGAGGCAAGAGAGGGAGTAAAACTTGCCGAGAATAATCATAAAAACCTCACGAGAGAAATTGAAAATCTCAGACTTATAACGGAACAATATCATTCTGCGGAAAAGAAAAATTCAGAAGATTCTTCACAGCTTCCGTCATCAATTTTAACATAAGGAGGATTTTGCGTTGGATAAAATGATAAATTATGATTTTGATGCCGCAAAAACTGCGTCGGATAATTTAGAATCTGTATCTGACAGCATATCCCGTGAAATTGTTTCCGTTATCAGTTCCAAAATTGATGATATAAGTAATTATTGGAATGACGACGCGTCAATTCGTTTTATTAAAGGACTTGACGGAATAAACGAAGAAATTGACAGAATTCAGAAAAATTTGCTTTCACAGTCTGAAAAAATCAAAACAGCCTCAAGGCATATGAAAATTGCCGAGGAAGAGGCTGAAAAAATTGCAAAAACGAGAGATACGGAGTGATTGTCGTGGAATGGATTATTTATACAATATTGGCGGTTGTAATTTTGGCGGCGGCAGTTGTTTGTGTCTGTGTTTTTGCCAAGACGAGAAGGGATTTTTCACGAAATGATGTTCATATAAACGGCGGTGCGGATATTCAGACCGGCAGAGTATCGAGAGATCAAAATTATTTTAAAGGAATAACAGGAAAGCTCGGCGGAACTGTTGTTGTGGAAGGCAGTCGTGCCAAAAACAGAGGATTCTTTATTGAAATTATGAATATAAGTAACGGCGATAAGGCGGATTTCAATGTTAATAACGAGCTGATTATAGGCAGAATTTTAGGCGAAAATGTGTATGCCCTGCCGAATGATTTAATGGTTTCAAAGCAACATTGCAGACTTTTTGTTTCGGGCAGTGATTTGTACCTTGAAGACCTCGGCTCGGCAAATCATACATACTTAAACGGCACAATTATTACAGAACCAACCCATATTCAAAGCGGCGACACTATCCGCCTTGGCAAAACAGAACTTGGAATTGTGTATTAAGGAGGGATTTATATGGCACTGAACACAGAAGTAAAAGCCAGAGAACTTGCTGTGAATACTTCAAAACTTCGCAGTGATTGTGATAATGTTGCGACAGAACTTGACAGAGTATTAAATCTTGCAAAAGAAATGTATAACGGAGTTAATAATCTCAACGGTATGTGGAAAGGTACGGCAAATCAGGAATTTGTAAAGAACTTTTCTTCAAATTATGAGACGATGAAAAATTATGTAGAGTCGTTGAAAAAACTTGTCGATGAAATAGTGCAAAAATGTAGTGATTATGAACGATGCGAGGATGATGTTGCGGCAATGATTTCAAGCATCAGAGTGTGAGGTGAGTGTTTTGTCTGAAAATAAAATTAATTCATCATTTGGTGAAATAACATTACAGGTATCACCTGCACAACTTAACAGTATGGCTTCTGATATAAGTAAAAAAGCGGATACGGTAAATTCTTCATTTTCGGATATCTACAGTAAAGTTGACGGTATGCTTATTTATTGGCGTGGTGTAGTGGCAGATGAAAAGGTGTCTGCTTTAAAAAAGCAAAAAGAAAGCACCGATAATATGATAAAAAATTTGAAAACATATGTTGAAAAACTGCGTCAGATTACAGAAAATTATGAAACTGCCGAGAATACTTCTGTTGCCGAAGCAGGTGAACTTCCGTCAAATATTCTTGAATAGGTGAGTGGTTATGACAAAATATCAAATTGAATGTAATTATAGACTTGCCTTGAAAAGAGCAGACGAGCTGTCTGAAACGGCAAGAAACATTATGAAGGTTTCTGAGAATATCAGCAACGATGTTATGGCGGGTTTAGAGGCTGATTGGCATGGTAACTCTGCAACTGATTATAAAAGAAAGCTGAATTTGTTTTCTGCAAAAGTAGAATGTGAAGCTAAAAAACTTGAAAATATTGCAAATACAATTCGACGTGTTGCCAAGAGAACATATGACACCGAAATGCAATCTCTCGAAATTTCAAGAAAGCGTACTTATAAATAGGGGGTGTAAAATATGGCTGATTTTTCTGTGTTGATTTATACACTTGAAAATAAAAGCAGCAGTCTGAATGATTATAAAAAGAAGTTAAAGTCATATTCCTCTAAAGTTCAATCTATAAAAAACAGTATACCGCTTAACGGTGATGTCGGAATACAGATAAAAAAAGCTATGAAGGAAAGCAGTGAAAATCTAAGGGTATTATCCGAAACTGCATCAAGCTTTTCTTCTGTATTAAAAGATGTGGGGAATAAGTATTGGTATACGGAATGTGATTACACACCGTGGAACAGAAATGATACAATAAAACTTTTAGGTTTCGTTGCGTGTGTTGTAAATCCGGGACTTGCACCTGTAGCCTATTGGAAAGCCGGTAATTATTTTTTTGAAAATGCGGAACTGGGTGATTATTTAAGTTTAGCCGGTAATTTCGGCAAAGGTGGTTCTATAGTTTCAATAATCGGCAACTTGATTAATGGTAAAAACGATCCTAAATCATATATTAGTGCTGCGGATAAATTTGTAAGTTCCGTAATAGACGATGAACCAATAACGGATTTAAGAACATTATTTGGATATTCTAATGCAGAGTCCACCAAGGGTTTTACAAAAAGTATCAAAAAAAGTATTAAAGATAAAATTAGCGATCATACCTTTATTAAGGCAAAGGGTAATGCTAAAACAGCAGAGGTAGTTAAACACAACTCTAAAGTAAAAGCAAAATGGGCAGGACATGCAGTGTCAACCCTGTTCACCGTTGCTACAAAAGCGTATGATAATTTTGTAAATCCACAAGGCGAAGATAAGTATAATTCCACGGGTCGAAAAGTGGCTGAAACCATAACGGAATCTGCTGTTGATATTGCTGTTGATGCAGGTATAAAAGCCGGTGTTACCGTTGCCGCTACGGCATTGCTTGGAGCTACACCTGTTGGTTGGGCGGCAGTCGGTGTCGGTGTTGCGGCAGTCGGTGTAAAGTGGGTTGCTGACCAAGCGTTTAAACATTTTACCGGAAAAGATATGACAGAATACATATCAGACGGTATAATTGACGGAGCTAAGAATGTTTTCAATAATGTCGGAAATGCTGTACAAACCGGACTTAAAAATATCGGTGGCTGGTGGAATAATCTCACCAAACCGGCGAAAAAGTCCTTTGCATATTAGAAATTTTAAATATAATGATTATTTCACAGGAGGCAAATTATGAATGTTAATGAATTATTACCAATTGGAAGTATTGTGCTTTTAGAGAGTGCAGAGAAAAAACTTATGATTTTCGGTGTCGGTCAGACACAACTCGAAGAGAACAAGGATTTTGATTATATCGGCGTTGTTTATCCTGAGGGGAATATGGGCGAAGGTTCGCAATTTTTGTTTAATCACAGCGATATAGAAGAAATTGTTTTCAGAGGATATGAAGATGAGGAAAGAGATAACTTCCTTGAAATGTTGAATTCATATTTTGAAGAAAATAAAGAGGATTAAGATAGGTGAAAAATATGATATGTAAAAAATGTGGTACGGAGAATTCTGATGACAGCGTGTTTTGTCAGTCTTGCGGTGAAAAATTGAGCGGGGTTGTGAACAACAATACATATGCAGACGCTCAAAATGGGGCGGGAAATTATTACGGCAACACATATGCTCAGCCTATTTATAATCAGGGCGGTTACGGTCAACCGATAGGCGTTCCGCCGGCTGTTGAATATCAGAAATCGTATTTTGACGGAACAGGTTTTCAACTTATGGGCTGGAACATACTTTGTTCAATTATTATTTTTATAACATTCGGTTTTGGTGCGGCATGGGCGTCCTGTCTTAAACTGAGGTGGGAAACAAGTCACACGGTTGTGAACGGAAAAAGACTTTATTTTAACGGTACAGCCGCTCAGCTTTTCGGAAAAATGATTGCGTGGGAGATTATTGTCGGTCTGATTCTTAGTATTCTTCCTATTATGGCAATTACGACCACAAAATATTCATATAATATTTTGCCGAATTTGATAGTCGCAATTATTGTTGATGCTATAATTTCGATGTTTATTGTTCCGTTTTATTCTGTTTACATTAAAAAATGGGTAATAAAACATACGACATTCGTTGATGACAGAGGTTCGGCAATGCCTACTGCACCGTATTATCAGAATCAGGTGCAATATCGAAATCAATCGCAGTATCAAAATCCGCAGACATACAACGGTGCGGCTAATGACAATGTTGCAACGGTAAATTTAAAACGCTGTCCGTTTTGTTACACGGATAATTCTGAGGACAGCGAATTTTGCCAGAATTGCGGAAGAAAGCTTGACTGACAATTATATTAATCGGTTTTACCTCACAAAAGTGGTAAATAATATTAAGCAAAGGGTTTGCATATACAGCTTTTCTGTATGTGCAAATCCTTTTTTATTATCTGATTTGGAAAAGACGGCTTTTTTGAGGGGGGCAGGCGGATATCTTTGACTATTGATTTTTGGTTGTAAATAATTATTTTTAAAAATATTTTTGAAAATTGCATTAAAGTATGCAATTTTTTTGAATTTTGCAGGTATAAGTGAGGGGCGTTGATAAAGCCTCTCGAAAAACGGAGGTGACGAGATATCAGAAAATTGACAGGTAGGGAAAAGAAGTTTTGCAGTTTATTTCTCGGGTCGGGAAATTCCGAGCTTGCCGCAGAAAAGGCAGGCTACACGGGGGATTGTGAGCAGAAGGGGGAAGAGCTTATCTGCCGTCCCGAAATTTCAGCCGAGCTTGAACGGCTGTCACGGCTAAGAGAAAAATCCCTTGCCAACATGGCGGCTGCAGGGTATCAGCGGTTGGCTTTCGGGAGCATTTGCGATGCAATTTCTTTGCTTTACAAAAGTGATCCGAGCAAGGAGGATCTTGAGGGAATGGACCTGTTCCTTGTGTCGGAGATTAAAAGACCGAAGGACGGTTCAATGGAAATCAAGTTTTTTGACAGGCTAAAGGCACTTGAAAAACTCGGTGCAGGCGGTGAGCATGAAACAGGCGCAAAACAGCTTTTTGACGCCATTTCAAACAGCGCAAGGGCGGTGAATGACAAGGAAAATGGAAATTAAAACTTTTTCTAAAAAACAGCTTACCGTGCTTTCGTGGTGGAACAGGGAGTCGGTTTTTCGTGACAGGGACGCAATCATCTGTGACGGTGCTGTGCGCAGCGGAAAGACATTTTGTATGTCGCTGTCGTTCATTTTGTGGAGTTTTTACGATTTTGCAAATTCGGATTTTGCACTTTGCGGAAAGACAATCCGTTCTTTAAGGCGAAATATGATTACGCCCGTGATTCCGATTTTGAAATCACTCGGTTTTAAGTGTGAAGAAAAGCTGTCGCAGAATATTTTGACCGTGAGCGTTAACGGAGTGATGAACAGGTTTTATCTTTTCGGAGGCAAGGACGAGTCATCCGCATCACTCATTCAGGGCATGACGCTTTCGGGTGTGCTTTTTGACGAGGTTGCGTTGATGCCGAGGTCGTTCGTTGAACAGGCATTGGCAAGATGTTCCGTGTCGGGTTCAAAATTTTGGTTTAATTGCAATCCCGAATTTCCTGAGCATTGGTTCTACCGTGAGTGGATTAAAAAGTGCGGTGACAAAAATGCGTTATATCTGCACTTTACAATGCAGGACAACCCGTCTTTGAAGCCCGAAGTTATCAAGCGGTATGAAAGTCTGTATTCGGGTGTGTTTTACGAGAGGTTCGTAAAAGGCAGATGGGTAGCCGTTTTCGGTGCGGTTTATCCGTTTATGGACAATGAAAGGATGTACTGCGATATTCCGTCAGACATTGAAAGCTGGGCGGTATCGTGCGATTACGGTACTGTAAATCCCGCATCATTCGGTTTGTGGGGCAGAAAAAACGGTGTGTGGTACAGGGTTGACGAATACTACTTCAACTCACGCACTCAGGGCTTTCAAAAGACCGACGAGGAGCATTATGACGGACTTGAAAAGCTGATTGACGGGCGGAAAATCGAATGTGTGATTGTCGATCCGTCTGCCGCAAGCTTTATTGAGGTTATAAGGAGACACGGAAAATATACGGTTGTGTCGGCTGAAAACAATGTTATCAACGGCATAAGACAGACTTCGCAGGCTTTGAAGGACAGAAAAATCAGAATCTGCAAAAATTGCAGAGCCGCAAGAAGGGAGTTTTCGCTTTACCGTTGGGACGGTTCGGGGCGCAGTGACGCACCTGTTAAGGAAAACGATCATGCAATGGACGACATAAGATATTTTGTCGCTACGAAAATTTACGGTTGTGACGGATTCTTTGCCGTTGCAACCAAAAGACAGGAGGAAACAGCTTGAGGCTTGGCAGAAAAAATAAAAAGACCGAGAGCATAAAGACGGTGCAGACCGTTTTGAGAGAAACGAGAAATAATTCGCCGATTTTCTCACGATTTGCCGTTCAGACGAGAACGGAAAGGCAGTTGTACACAACTTTGCGTGAGTCTGTGCCGATTATTGATGCGGCACTCTGCAAAATTATCAGACTTATCGGCGGATTCAAAATTGTGACTTCATCGGCTGAAAGTCAGAAGATTGCCGACAGCTTTGTTAAAAATGTCCGCACAAACGGTGAAATGACGGGGCTTGAAAGTTTTGTGCTTTGCTATCTTGATTCGCTTCTCACCTACGGACAGGCAGTCGGCGAGATTGTTCCCGATAGTGACGGTGAAGGGATTTGCGCATTGTACAATGCAAGCCTTGACGATGTTGAAATCAGAGCGGATTCTTCTCCGCTGAAGCTTGCGGTTTACACACTCGGCAACGGTACAGCCGAAGAACCTAAGCATCCGGAAAGAATTTTTGCAACACTGCTTAATCCAAAGCCGGGTACTGTGTGCGGTACTTCCATACTCAGCGGTCTGCCGTTTGTCAGCTCAATACTTTTGAGGATTTTTGAGTCGGTAAAAACAAACTGGGAGAGGGTTGGCGATATCCGTTTTGCGGTTACTCTCAATCCCGATTCAAACGGTTCGGCTGTGAGCAGAGAAAATGCACAGGCGGTTGCCGATGAGTGGAAAAAGGCGATGAGAAGCGACAGCGTGTGTGATTTTGTGTCGGTCGGCGATATCAGCATTAAGGTTATCGGCGCTGAAAGCGATATGCCCGACTGCGACATTCCCGTAAGGCATATTCTTGAGCAGATTATTGCAAAGCTTGGTATTCCGCCGTTTTTGCTCGGCATTTCGTGGTCGAGTACGGAGAGAATGAGCGAACAGCAGGCGGATATTCTCACAAGCGAGCTTGCTTACTACCGCACCGTGCTTGAACCCGTGATTACAAAAATTGTGTCGGCTCATCTTAAAATGTGCGGTTATAACGACAGCTTTAAGATTGAGTGGGACAAGATTAATCTTCAGGATGCGGTTGAGCTTTCTCAGGCAAGACTTAACAATGCAAATGCGATGAACATTGAAAGACAGATTGGAGCGGAGGTGCAGAATGAAGGATAACAAACTTATTAAAAGCGGTGTTTCGGGCGTTGTTGACGGTGAAAATCAGACTGTCGGCGATGATGAACTCGAACTGATTAACCGCTTTACAAGGCGAAATCTTGCAAAAAATGAGGTGTATGCGTTTTCGGTTGTGCTGTGTGACAACGATGTTGACCGTGACGGCGAACGCTTTACAACAGATTCGCTTTATGAGCTTGAAAAGCTTTTTGTCGGCAAGACGGGAATTATTGACCACAATCCGAGTGCCAAAAATCAGACGGCAAGAATTTTCAGCTGTAAGGTTGAGAAAATTGACGGTCAGAAAACGGCTTTGGGTGACGATTACTACAGGCTCAAGGCAAGGGCATATCTTCCCGTTTGTGAGAGCAACAGGGATATTATTCTTGCGATTGACAGCGGAATTATCAAGGAAGTAAGCGTTGGCTGTGCCGTTGACAGGGTTGTGTGCAATGTGTGCGGTGAGGACACCTCAATGTGTACTCACAAAAAGGGCGAGGTTTACGGCTCAAAGCTTTGTTGCGGTGAACTTGTGAACCCGTATGACGCATACGAATGGAGCTTTGTTGCCGTGCCGTCACAAAAGAGGGCAGGCATTACGAAAAGTCACAAAATTTTTGGAAAGGAAAATGATATGGAGAAAATTCTTAAAGCCATTGAAAACAAAAAGGCTTTTGCACTTGATGAGAGCGACAGCAGAAAGCTGTGCGAATATATTGACGGGCTTAAAAAGTCGGCTAAGGACGGTGTGCTGTACCGTGAAAGCCTTACCCGTGATGTTGTGGGACTTGCCGCTTTTGTTCAGCCTGACATTTCGGGCGAAACAATGGAGAGCGTTGCAAAGAGCATGACAATTGAACAGCTCAGAGAATTTAAGTCAGCATTTGAAAAGAAAAAGAAAGCAGCTTTTGAGCCTGTTCCGCAGCTTTACTGCAAGCAGGACAAGAGAAATAACACCGTGGAAAACGGTCAGTTCAGTATTTAACGGAGGTATGATTATGAATGTAAATTTTAACGGATTCGGCGAAAATGCCGCAACATTTATTGCAGACAAAACACTTACAGAGGCAGGCGTGCCTGTTAAGATGAAGGACAACGGCACTGTTGCAAAATGTGGCGCAAGCGAGAACTTTTGCGGTGTGTGCGTAAGCGTGAGAGGCGGTTATGCGGTTGTTCAGCTTTCGGGCTATGTAAAGGTTAAGAGCGACAAGAAAATCGCCGTCGGCTACAAAAAGCTTTCTGCAACGGCAGACGGCGTGTCGGTTACAACAACCGGCAGAGAGTACCTTGTGCTTGACTCAACAGACACATCAGTCGGATTTATTCTTTGATAATGGGAGGAAGATATTATGGCAAATTTTGAAAATATTACAATTGAAAAGGGTATGTATCAGACAAAGGGCGGAATTTCGGGCGCACTTGAAAAGCTTGATCCGTCAGAAAATTACAGAGGTACTGCACTTGAGGGACTTGACGCATTTTCCCGTCAGCTCAAACGCTTTGACATTAAGGTTAAGGGCAGAAACAGCGACTGTGTTGAAAAGTTTTTTCAGAGTTCAAACTCTGCGGCACTTTTCCCCGAATATGTGAGCAGAGCCGTTATGCAGGGCATGGAGAGAGCGGATATTCTCCCAAATCTTGTGGCAACCGTGACAGACATTGAGGGTATGGATTACCGCAGTATTGCATCTGTTCCGAGTGAGGATGACAAGAGTCTTAAACTCGTCGGCGAGGGCGCTAAGATTCCGCAGACTGAGGTTAAGACAAGAGAAAACCTTGTTAAGCTTCACAAGCGTGGCAGAATGCTTGTTGCATCATATGAGGCACTTCGCTTTCAGCGTCTTGACCTCTTTACCGTAACACTCAATCAGATTGGCGCATATATTGCAAGAGCACAGCTTAAAGATGCGATTGATGTGCTTGTGAACGGTGACGGCAATGAAAATCCTGCCGGCACACTTAATGTTGCAACAGGCGGCAAGGTTACATATGAGGACCTTTTAAAGCTTTGGACAGAGCTTGCTCCGTATGAACTCAACACAATTCTTGCGTCAACTCCCGAAATGCAGAAGATTCTTTCGCTTTCTCAGCTTCAGGATTCAAACGCGGGTCTTGATTTTCAGGCTACGGGCAGAATGATTACACCTCTCGGTGCAAGCCTTCTTCACACTCCTGAGCTTGAGGGCGGTAAGATTATAGGTCTTGACAAAAACTGTGCGCTTGAAATGGTTCAGGCAGGCGGTGTTGTTACAGATTACGATAAGCTTATTGACCGTCAGCTTGAAAGAGCCGCAGTTACCTGTACCGCCGGTTTTTCAAAAATCTTTACAGAGGCGTCAAAGGTGATGAGCTGTTAAGGAGGGATTGCCTTGAACATTGCAAACATTACAAAGCGTTTTGCCTTATACAGCGGTATTTACGGTGCTGAAGCATACAAATGGAAGAGCATTATTGACGATGCCGTGGTGTATGTTAATTCGATTGTTACGAAGGAAAATCTTTCGGAAGATGACGAATTAAGACTTGAAAACCTGTGTGCCGTTTACGCTTTTAAGTTGTATTCCCTTTGCAATGATGACAGCATTTCTTCTTTTTCCGCAGGTGATTTGAAAATTTCATCATCTGCGGACGGCGAAAGCCGTGCCGAAAAGCTGTGGAGGGAATATGCCGACAAGTCGCAGGATCTTATCGGCAGAGAAAAATTTTTGCTTGGGGTGATATGATGAATATTTCACCGTCTATCGGGAAAATATTAAACAGATACGGCTGTGATGTTACCGTTAAAAACGGCGGTAAATCGGTTAGGACAAAGGCCTTTATTTCACCTTTGAGATACAACAGCAATCAGAATTATGACAGTGTACGGCATAAACTGGGTATGAGAAAAACGAAGCTGTTTTTATTTATTGCACCGCCCGATGTTCTGCTTTATTCGGAAAAAAGCGTAATAGAAAGTGAAAACGGTAAATATACTGTTAAAAGGTGCGAAAAATATTATGTGAAGGACAATCCGATTTATGTAAGGGCTGTTCTGTGTGCATACAGAGAAGAAACGAGGGATGATTTTGAATCGAATTGAGAAACAGGTTGACCGTATTATTGCAGGATTAAAGGTAAATGAGGCTTTGAAAAATGTCAGATTTATAAGAGAATACGGCTCTGATGAAGCACCGTCACCCGTGAACGGAATGATTGCCGTTGTGTCGGTGAGAGATATGTCAACGGAGAAAAGCTATATCGGCGGATACCTTTCGCCGTCTATCAAGGGTGAAAGCTACAATGCAGGAGTTGAAATCAGGGTGTATGCTCCTGCAACCGAGAACGGAAGCGGTCTTTCGGAAGTGGTAAGTGAAATTCTTCTCGGACTTAAAACTGCCGATGCGGAAAAGACGATTACCCACAGCGAGGCGGCGTCAATTGAATTTGATCCCGATATGAACGCAATTTACAGAACGGTAAGTTTTAATATGGAATTCTGTCTTTGCGAGGAGGTTTAAATGGACGGCTTTGAATTTGAAAATTGCGGAAATGCCATGTTGAAATGTGAGGGGAAAATTCTCGGCGGCGTTGAAAAGGCAACCTGTACAAGAAAGAACTCCTTCACGGAAATCAAGGAATTTTTCAATGACAAGCCCGTTGAAAGGATTGTTTCAAATGAATGGGAACTTACCTTTGTGATGAAGATTACTGATGAAACTCCGTTTTTGGAGCGTGACAGCTTTAAGAGTCTTGAACTTGACCTTGCAAAGAAGAAAATCATTTACACGGATTGCAAAGTGCTTGAATTTTCAAGCGTTACTCAGGGCAGCGGAAGTATTCTTGCAACCGTGAAAATCAGTGCCGACGAGAGGAAAATTATATGAATGATAAAAATTCAGACGAACTTTACAGGCTTGCGGAGTCTGAGAACGGCGGTAAAGATACCGAAATGTTCGGCGAATTCCTTGAAAGGGAAAGCCGTCGTTACAGTCGCAGACTTGACGAAGAAGAGGAGGCGAAAAGCCTATGAAACCGGTGCCGATGAAATTCGGTGAATATGTGTGGCATCACAATCCGCAGAATATCAGCTTTGAATGTGACAGGAGCGTTGCAGAAATGAAAAGTCCGTTCGGCGAATCTTCCGTTCAGGATATGGGGCGGAAGAATATGAAAATCAGCGGTTCGGGACAGCTGTACGGCGAGGATTGTGCAGAACAGTTTGAAAGGCTGTTTGAGGTGTTCAGAAACAGCGGAAAAGAAGTGCTCTCCGTGCCAAACCTGCCGAGCATTTATGCTGTGTTTGAAAAGCTTGAAATAAAGGGCGAGCCAAAGCCGAATGTGCTTGAATACAGCTTTGTGTTCCGTGAGGTTATGGAGAAAAAGCAGAAAACGGTAATTACATATTTTGACTGTGAAAACGGACAAACCCTGTGGGATATTGCATACAAAACAGGGGTAAAAATTGACGAGCTTGTGCGACTGAATCCCGATGTTAAGTTCCCCGATGAAAACCTCGGAACAAGGAGGGTTAAGCTGTGCTGACTTACTTTTTTACTGATAAAAACGGCAAAAGGTGTGAAATTAAAAATGTTCTCACGGCAGAAATTTCGGCAGATGTCGATGTGCCTGCCGATGAGCTTGTGATGACTGTTCCGTATGACGAGAAGTTCGGAAATGCCGATATGCTTGAGGCTTATGACGGCAAGTCGCTTGTGTTTGTGGGACAGGTTGACGAGATTGTCAGCATTGTGAGAACCGACGGTGCGATTGTAAGGCTGAGTGCAAGAAGTCTTGCCGGAAGACTTCTCGACAATGAGGCAGAGCCTGTTACATATGTGAACCCGGCGGCAAAGTTCATTTTTAAAAGGCATTTAAAGCCGTTCGGAATTGTCGGATATGACGGTGACGAACATCCGTTTATGGGCACAATCAAAATTGAAAAGGGCATGACCGAGTGGCAGGTGCTTGAAAAATTCTGCAACGGCAGATACGGCAAAAGTCCGAGAATTACGGGTGCGGGATTTGCTTTGATGTGCGGAACTTACGGCGGTGCAAAGCCGATTGTGTTCGGCAGAAATGGAGTAGGCTACACATCTCTCCGTGAGTACATAAAGCCGTGCAAGGTTATTTCGCAAATCAAACTACGCACCGAGGAATACGGCGGTTACAAGAGCGTTATAAGCAACAAATGCGTTGCCGACAGGATTAAAAGGGTGAGATATGTAAACGCTTTTCTCGACAACAATGCGGTAAAAACAGCCGACAGAATGATTGAAAACGGCAACAGGCAGAGCTTTGAAGTAATGCTTGAATGTGCAGAATGTCTGTGCGGAGTTGTCGGCAGAAGGGTTGTGATTGATGACTCTCTCATCGGAAAAAGAGAGGGCTTGATTGTGAAAAGCATTAAATATTCACTTGGGAAAAACGGTGAAAGCACAACGGTTGTGCTTGGAAAGGAGAACGGCGATGTGGCTGATGAATTACATAACTAAAAATTCGATTACCGCCCCGAAAGCCGAAAAGGGCGGTGTGAAAAGTTCGGGAAACACGGTTTCGGTGGATTCCTCGGAAGAACACAGAGGGATAAAATGTTGCGTGCCGTATGGCTTTGCAAGCGTTGTTCCCGTGGGAGAGTCGGCGGTTGTTTTGCCGCTTGCTAACGGTGAAGTGAGTCTTGGCGTGCTTGCAAAAAATGTTGAACTTGATGAGGGCGAGGTTATGCTCTCGTCAAAGGGCGGAGCAAGTATTGTGCTGAAAAATGACGGCAGGGTTCTTATCAACGGTAAGGCGGTGTAGTATGAGGGATACGATGATTAAAAACGGTGATATCGTTATCGGCTCTTCGGGCAATACGGTATTGCTTGAGGGGAGTGACGCAAAATTCCAGCAGGCTGTGCTTTGCATTTCGGCAAAACTCGGCGGATTTGTCTATGACAGAAATTTAGGTTCAAAGGTGCTTTTGCAGGACAAAACACTCTCGGCAAAGCAGACTGAACTGCTTGCCAATGAATCGCTTGCAAAAATGAAAAATACCTATGCAAGCGTTAAGTCGGTTGGCAGACAGATTACGATTGACCTTACGGTTGACGATATTACAAGGAAGGTGCAGATAAATGGAAACCTATGATGAAATTTACGGCAGAATGAAGAATGCCTATGAGCATGAAACTGGTGACAGCTTTAACGAGGTGAGCGACATTGCAATCAGGCTCAAGGTGCTTGCCGGTGAGATTTTTAAGCTACAGACGAATCTTGAATGGTGGAAAAGACAGATGTTTGCAGTGAGCGCAAGCGGTGAATGCCTTGACAAACTCGCATCGCAGAGAGGTATTGAACGCAAAAAGGCAATGAAGTCAACGGGCGAAATTACATTCAATATTTCTCAGCCGTGCAGTCACGATATTATAATTCCAAAGGGGTGCGTTGTGGCTACTGCCGACCTTGTGCCGATACGATTTGTTACGACCGAGGATGAAGAAATCAGTGCCGGTAACACGCTTGTGAGTGTTTATGCCGAGGCTGAACAGGCGGGAAGTAACGGTAATATCGGGCTTGGTTGTGCGGTTGTTCCCGTGAGTGTGCCGACAGAGATTGAAACGGTTACAAACCGTGAGAAATTTACGGGCGGTTGCGATGCCGAAACGGACGATGAACTTCGCAAACGCATAAGAGATACATATATAAACACCTCCAACGGCACGAATGCGGCATATTACGAACAGCTTGCACTCACGGTTGACGGTGTTGCAAAGGCGAGTGCCATCGGCAAAGCGAGGGGCGTAGGTACGGTTAATGTCTATGTCACGGGTGCGGATGCATCATTAGGTACGAATGTTGTTGCAAAGGTTCAGTCGCTTTTGGAAAAGCAGAGAGAGCTTAATGTTGATGTTATTGTGGCGAATGCCCAGCGTACCGCCTGCAATATGAGTGTTGTTGCCTATGCGGAGGACGGATATTCTTCAGGTGAAGTCAAGGAGTTGCTCAAAAATGCCTTTGCGGAATATGTGAATTCAATCCCTATCGGCGGAACATTCAGATTGTCGGAACTCGGCGCAAGACTGATTGACACGGGTTGTATAACCAACTACAACTGGAACACGGATATGCAGGATGTGACGGTGGCAAAGTCGCAATGTTTTACTGTCGGTACAGTTACGATTGGGGTGAAGTGATGAACAGCTTTGATTCGATGAAAACCAAATTGGAATGTACGGGGCTTTACAAAGTTACGGCAAAATCAAATATTAGAGCGGAACTTTTGGCATATGCGGAGGGTTTGAACACGGAATTTGATATGCTTGAAACTATGGAACGGGAGTTGTTTATTGACACAGCGGAAAACTGTGGGATTACCGAAAGGGAAAGATTTGTCGGTAAAATCAATGCCGATTATCCGCTTGAAAAACGAAGGGAAATGCTTAAAATATCTGAGCAGAAGGTCGGCGGAAAATGCACTCCCGACGATTTCAAAAGAATTGTCAGAGGTTACGGTGTGGAAAATTTTACAATTGCTGAAGCTCCCACAAGAAACCGTGTGGACATTAAAATTTCGGATACAAAAACAGACGCAGAGAAGAAACTCATAGAAAAGCGTGTGAAAGCAGATTTTCCGTTACATCTTAATGTGATAATTTCTTATGTAAATGCATAAAATCCTGATTAAAATTTTAATCAAGCTATGTTAATAAATTTTGCAGCTTTGCAAAACCATTCAAATAATTAAATAACCATGACCAAAAATAAAAATGACAAGTTGAAAAATCTCAGCTTGTCATTTTTCTGTTTGTGTATTTTATTTTTCAGTATAAACTTTTTGTTGACTTTATTTGTGTGTGGATGTACAATGTATAACAAATGATATATAACTAATGTTATTAAACGGAGTGATAATATGCCGCCAAAGCCAAAGTTCGGCAAAGCTGAAATTATAAATGCAGGATTGACGATTGCTAAAAATGAGGGGTTGGATCAAGTGACTGCAAGGTCAATAGCCAAAACGCTCGGAAGTTCGGTTTGTCCTGTGTTTTCGTATTTTGATAATATGGAACATCTCAAAAACGAAATAGTTGTTGCCGCAAAAGCAGAATATAAAAAATATGTCAAAAAAGGTCTTTGCGAAGATGTTGCTTTTAAAGGGGTCGGCAAACAGTACATACTTTTTGCTGTGCAAGAGCCGAAACTTTTCAGACTTTTGTTTATGAGTGAAAAGGAAAGTGTTCCGAATTTGTCGAGTATTCTTCCTGAAATAGATGAAAGTTATGAGCAAATACTGAACTCAATAGTTGACGGCTACGGATTTTCAACTGAAAAAGCGGAATGGCTCTACAAACATCTGTGGATTTATACGCACGGAATTGCCACGCTTTGTGCCACTAAGATGTGTCGGTTTACAGATGATGAAATAAGCAAAATGATGACTGAGGTGTGCAAATCTCTGATTGTTACCCTTATGAGAGGTGATATCTGATGATTGAAGTTAAAAATTTGACAAAATATTACGGCAAAGGCGAAAGCAGATTTAAGGTGTTGGATAACATAAATTTAAAAATTGCACAAGGGGATTTTGCCGTAATTCTCGGCGCTTCGGGTTCGGGAAAGTCAACATTACTGAATGTTCTTTCGGGACTTGAAAAAGCCGACAGCGGAGAAGTTTGTTTGGACGGAAAAGATATTTGCAGTATGAGTGAAAGCGAACGCACAAAATTTCGCAGAGATAATGTAGGCTTTATTTTTCAGCAGTACTATCTTTTGCCGAATATGAATGTCGATAAAAATGTCCGTATGGGTGCAGATTTGGCGTCAAACAGCGATTACAGAAAAATTATAAGTGCCGTCGGACTTGATGACAAAGTTAAAAAATATCCCGGAGAACTTTCGGGCGGAGAGCAACAGCGAGTGGCAATTGCCAGAGCGCTTGCCAAAAAGCCTACCGTGTTGTTCCTTGATGAGCCGACAGGTGCGCTTGATGAAAAAACAGGCAGACAGGTGCTTGATGTGATTACAAAATTGCAGTCGGAACAGGGATTTACGATGATTATGGTAACGCATAACATTAATATTGCCGAAATGGCGAATACGGTGATTAAGGTGAGTGACGGAAAAATTGCCGAAGTGTATAAAAATGATGTGCGTAAATCTGCATTTGAAATAGGTTGGTGATTTTGTGATTGTCGGAATAAAAGATATAGTAAAAATGGCGGCTATCTCTGTTGTGTCATTATGTGCCGTGTTTGTGTGTGCTTTATTTGTGAATTACGGCATTGACATTGCGTCGGTTGAAGCGCTTATAACAACCCCCGAAGCACAAATGATGTATGATGCGCAGATTGCAACATCAAAAGTGATTGTAGGTGCATCGGGCGGCAGTCTTGCATTTACTTCGGTCATTCTCTTGATTTTCTACATTAAAAATTACATAGACAGTCACGGCAAAGAGCTTGGTATATTAAAAGCTTTGGGATATTCCGAAATCAGCATTGCCTGCCGCTTGTGGGTGTTTGCCTTGAGCGTGTTTGTGGGAACTTCTCTCGGTTATGCCGTTGCAAGTGTGTATATGCCTCGACTGTACGAACTTCAAAATAATCTTAGCCTTTTTCCCGAATTTAGTCCGAAATTTCACTTTGAAGTTTTGGTTATTCTCGTGATTTTGCCGACTGTATTTTTTGCGTTGATTTCAATTTTTTATGCTTTTGTAAAATTGAAAATGCCTGCGGTCAATATGCTGAAAGGAATTGAAAAACAGCCGAAAAAAGTTAAAAAGGTTAAAGTCGATGATTTTAGCTTCTTAAAAGATATGAAGAGAAATACCCTGAGAAGCAGAAAAATACTGGCGTTTTTTGCAGGATTTTCAGCGTTTTGTTTTTCGGCAATGTTGCAGATGTCGGCATCGATGGGCGAATATGCGAGCGATGAAATGGGATTTATTGTGCTGTTGATAGGTCTTACGCTTGCATTTGTGACCTTGTATTTGTCGCTGTCAAGCGTGGTAAAGGCTAATCAAAAGACAATTGCCATGATGAAAGTTATCGGCTACTCGCAAAAAGAGTGTGCAGATTCAGTGATTAATTGCTACAGACCGATTGCGGCTGTCGGCTTTGTTATAGGCTCGTTATATCAGTATTTGCTGATGAATACGATGGTCAATGTGGTGTTTTCCGATTTGCTCGGAGTTAAACCCAAGTATAGCTTCGATTGGAATAGCTTTTGGATTACACTTGTGCTTTTTGTAGTAATCTATGAGGGCGCAATGATGTTCTTTTCACACCGAATAAAAAATCAGTCCGTAAAATCCGTTATGCAGGAATAAAAAACCGCTCTCATATTCGAGAGCGGTTTTTAGGTTAATTCAAAATATATGTCAACTGTAATTGACAATTTGTTCAAGGGAAAAGAGAAGTGTGCCACTTGATTTTGTATCGGCTGTTATCTTTTCATCAAAACCGTTTTCAGAGAACAATGCATAATAAAACTGTGTCTTTTCCTTCAATGGTGTTAATTTTGCAAGTGTGTTCAGATATTCTGCATAGGTAAATGCTTCTTTTTTGAATTTGCATTCCCCAACTAAATAATTTTCTGCTTTTTGGTCGATACATAAAATATCTATTTCTGTTTCTCCGATTCTAAGCCCGTTTGCTGTGTTTTTATCCCTTATTGTTGTCTTTCCTGTCCACCGTCCCATTTTGGAATATCGGAATGGCAGTTCGTTATTTTTCTGCATTTTCCGAACAAACTCACGGCATACATCTTCAAATGCGACTGATGCAAATTTATGGAGTTCGGGCTTTACAATATATTCGTAAACGCCGTCAACATCGCCGTCCTCAAGCTGTGAAAAATTTGCAAAACCGAATGCATACCAGAATCGGAAGAAGTTATCTGTTAATTTATATGTTCCTCTGTTACCGTTTGCCTGTTCTTTTATCTTTGCATCAACAGAAAATTCTCGTTCCACAATGCCGAGTTCAATCAGATTTTTTAAATAAACGCTTGTTTTGGAAGTATCCTCAATGAGTGACTTTTGACTGATATTGTTTAAAGTTGTATTTCCAAGTGCTACCGCTTCAATGATAGAGTTATATACAGGCGTTTCCCGAAGTTCCTGATGAAGAAGAAAATCAACCTCGCTGTATAGAACACAACCTTTGGTCAAAATGTTTTGTTTAATATTTTCTTCAATAGTTAGTTTCGGATTCCATTGCCTTAAATAGTGGGGAATACCGCCAAGAACAGAATAAGCAATAACTTTGTCCCGTTCGGAATATGCGGTAAAGAATTTAGCTGCATCGTAAAATCCCATTTCTTTCATTTTGAAAATTCCGGTAGCACGACCGTAGAGCGGATTTTTTTCGGCAAGAATTTCCTTTTCAATAAAACTCATTGCACTGCCGCACAAAACAATCATAACATTTGAATCCCGAAGTTGTGTATCCCACAAATTTTGCAGAATAGAAGGAATGCTCTTGTTCCCTTTGCACATATACGGGAATTCATCTATGATAAAGAGTTTCTTTTTATCCCCATACGGCAAATCGAGAACAGCGCCGAAAGCTTTTTCCCAATCGGCAAATTCGGTAATGTAATTTTTTGCAGGAATGTTTTCTTTTAATATTTGTTTTGAAAATTTTTGAAGTTGCACCCTGTCGGTTGTCTGAGTACAGGAAAAGAATACATGTGGTTTTTCTTTGCAAAATTCTCTTAAGGTTTCCGTTTTGCCGACACGCCGTCTGCCATACAAAACTACAAGCTGTCCGCCATCTGAATTGTATTTATCGTTCAGAAATTTTAGCTCGGTTTCTCTGCCTATAAACATAAAAACACCTCTTATGCTATCTAATCTTGATTTACTAAATCGTGATTTGGTATTATTATACCCAAGAACAAATGTAAAATCAATAGATTTTGCAAAAACAATAAAAATATTCAAAATACGCCGTTATATAAATTGTGGGAAACCTTTAAAGATTTTTATAAGACATAAAAAGACCTTGCAGAGTAAAATCTGCAAGGTCAAATTTATATCAGGAATAAACTTGTATTAAGTTACCTGTCAATACATCCTGTGTGGATTACTTGTTTGCGATAGCAGCCTGAGCAGCAGCAAGACGAGCAATCGGAACACGGAACGGTGAACATGATACATAGTCAAGACCGATCTTGTGGCAGAACTCAACAGAAGAAGGATCGCCGCCGTGCTCACCGCAGATACCAACATGGAGCTTGTTGTTTACAGGCTTACCGAGTTTGATAGCTGTTTCCATGAGCTTGCCAACGCCTGTCTGGTCAAGCTTAGCGAACGGATCGTTCTCAAAGATCTTAGCATCATAGTAAGCGTTGAGGAACTTACCTGCGTCATCTCTTGAGAAGCCGTATGTCATCTGTGTAAGGTCGTTAGTACCGAAGCAGAAGAAGTCAGCTTCCTTAGCAATCTCATCAGCTGTAAGAGCAGCTCTTGGGATTTCGATCATTGTACCAACTTCGTACTTGAGGTCGATGCCTGCAGCAGCGATTTCAGCGTCAGCTGTTTCAACAACAACCTTCTTAACGAACTTGAGTTCCTTAACATCGCATACGAGCGGAATCATGATTTCAGGCTCAACTGTCCAGTCTGCGTGTGCCTTCTGAACATTGATAGCAGCACGGATAACTGCCTTTGTCTGCATCTTTGCAATTTCAGGATATGTTACTGCAAGACGGCAACCACGGTGACCCATCATTGGGTTGAACTCGTGGAGTGAAGCGATGATTGTCTTAATGTCTTCAACGCTCTTGCCCTGAGCAGCTGCGAGCTTCTCGATGTCAGCTTCCTCTGTAGGAACGAACTCGTGAAGCGGCGGATCAAGGAATCTGATTGTTACAGGATTGCCTTCGAGTGCCTCATAAAGAGCCTCAAAGTCGCCCTGCTGATAAGGAAGAATCTTGTTAAGAGCAGCTTCTCTTTCTTCAACTGTATCTGAGCAGATCATCTCTCTGAATGCAGCGATTCTGTCCTCTTCAAAGAACATATGCTCTGTACGGCAAAGACCGATACCTTCAGCACCGAGCTCACGAGCCTTCTTAGCGTCAGCAGGTGTATCAGCGTTTGTTCTAACCTTAAGAGTTCTGTACTTGTCAGCCCAAGCCATGATTCTGCCGAACTCACCTGCGATTGTAGCGTCAACTGTTGGGATAACGCCGTCGTAGATGTTACCTGTAGAACCGTCGATTGAAATGTAGTCACCCTCGTGGAATTCCTTGCCTGCGAGTGTGAACTTCTTGTTAGCCTCGTCCATTGCGATGTCGCCGCAACCTGATACACAGCATGTACCCATACCACGAGCAACAACGGCAGCGTGTGATGTCATACCGCCGCGAACTGTGAGGATACCCTGTGAAGCCTTCATACCTGTGATGTCCTCAGGTGAAGTTTCAAGACGAACGAGAACAACCTTTTCGCCCTTAGCGTTCCAGTTTTCAGCATCTTCGGCTGTGAATACGATCTTACCGCAAGCAGCACCGGGAGAAGCGCCGAGGCCCTTACCGATTGGTGTAGCAGCCTTAAGAGCAGCAGCATCGAACTGTGGGTGAAGAAGTGTGTCAAGGTTACGAGGATCGATCATTGCAACAGCTTCTTCTTCTGTTCTCATGCCCTCGTCAACGAGGTCACAAGCAATTTTAAGAGCAGCCTGAGCTGTTCTCTTACCGTTTCTTGTCTGGAGCATATAGAGCTTCTTGTTTTCAACAGTGAACTCCATGTCCTGCATATCTCTGTAGTGGTTTTCGAGTGTCTGACAAACATTCTGGAACTGCTCGAAAGCTTCCGGGAACTCTTCAGCCATCTTAGCAATTGGCATAGGAGTACGAACACCTGCAACTACATCTTCACCCTGTGCGTTGATGAGGAACTCACCCATGAGCTTCTTCTCACCTGTAGCAGGATCTCTTGTAAATGCAACACCTGTACCGCAATCGTCACCCATGTTACCGAATGCCATTGACTGTACGTTAACGGCAGTACCCCATGAATAAGGGATATCGTTGTCACGACGGTAAACGTTTGCACGAGGGTTGTCCCATGAACGGAATACAGCCTTAACTGCGCCCATGAGCTGTTCCTTAGGATCGTCAGGGAAGTCCTGACCGATTTTCTCTTTGTATTCAGCCTTAAACTGGCCTGCAAGCTCCTTAAGATCGTCAGCTGTAAGCTCTACGTCATAAGTAACGCCTCTCTCAGCCTTCATCTTGTCGATGAGCTCTTCAAAATATTTCTTACCTACTTCCATAACTACATCGGAATACATCTGAATGAATCTTCTGTAGCAGTCCCAAGCCCAACGAGGGTTGTTTGACTTCTTAGCGATAACTTCAACAACATCTTCGTTAAGACCGAGGTTAAGGATTGTATCCATCATACCCGGCATTGAAGCACGAGCACCTGAACGAACTGAAACGAGGAGGGGGTTCTCCTTGTCGCCGAACTTCTTGCCTGTGATCTCTTCCATCTTCTCGATGTACTCGTTGATCTGAGCCTGAATTTCAGCGTTGATTTCTCTGCCGTCCTCATAATACTGAGTACAAGCTTCTGTTGTAATTGTGAAGCCCTGTGGTACAGGAAGTCCAAGACCTGTCATTTCTGCAAGGTTGGCACCCTTACCGCCGAGGAGCTCACGCATGTTAGCATTACCTTCTGTAAAAAGGTAAACCCATTTGTTTGCCATAACTGGTAATCCTCCTAAAAATAAATTAAGATATACGGCTGTGGCAGACTTACCCCTTGGTAAAACCTGCCTGCTTGTATAAGCCTATCGAATATTATAACAAACTTTGGTCAAAATAGCTATATTTTTTTCAAACTTTTTTCTTATAAAAAACGAGTTTTATTTTTGACAATATTGTATAAATCGTTTAAAATGCCTTTTTTTGCCCGATTTTTGTAATTTTCTCTTGAAATTTGTGATTTTTGTGAGATAATATTATGGTATGAACGAGTGCCTTGTGACAGGACTGTCTGCATCTTTGTTGTTTTGTCACAGATAAAAGGAGAAAAAATGAAGAATTGTGCCGTTATCCTCGCAGGCGGCGAGGGCAAAAGAATGAAATCCGACAAACCGAAAACATTGTCGGAAGTGCTCGGCAGACCGATGCTTTGCTGGGTTATGTCGGCTTTAAGGAAAGCCGGTATTGATGACATCTGTGTTGTCAAGGGCTTTAAAAAAGAGTGTATTGAGGAGTATCTTTCAACTCTCGATTTTTCCGTTGAAAGCGTGTTTCAGGCTGAAAGACTCGGAACAGGCCATGCTGTGATGATGGCAAAGGATTTTCTTAAAAAGCACAGCGGCAATGTTGTTATTCTCAACGGCGACGCTCCGTTTATGGACAGCAAGACTATTGAGGATTCTCTGAAGGCTCATATTGAGAACGGTTGTGCCGCAACGGTTATTTCCGCAAAGGTTGACGATCCGACAGGTTACGGCAGAATTGTCCGTGACGAAAACGGAAATCTGCGTGCAATTGTTGAGCAGAAAGACGCCGATGAGGAAACTCTCAAAATAAATGAGGTAAACTCGGGCGGTTTCTGGTTTGATTGTCAGCTTCTTCTTTCGGTTCTCGACAGAATCAAGTCGGATAACAGTGCAAAGGAATATTATCTTCCCGACGCAATCAAGCTTTTGCTTGAGGACGGAAGAAAGGTCGGAGCATTCACGGCTCAGTGCAGTGATACAGTTCTGGGTGCAAATGATCCGGCTCAGCTCGAACAGCTTAACGAAATTGCAAGGGCAAAGGGTTACAGCTGTTAATTGTTCGGTTAATCATTGGTAAACATATACTACACACATTAAAATTCAAAGGAGTTATTGCAATGAATTTTCACGGTAAGGACATTAAAATTTTCACCGGCAGTTCAAATGTTGATGTAGCTCAGGGAATTGCAGGCTGTCTCGGTCTGCCGCTTGGTAAGAGTGACTGTACACAGTTCTCAGACGGCGAAATCTCTGTTTCTCTTCACGAATCTGTTCGTGGCAGCGACTGCTTTATTGTTCAGTCAACCTGTGCTCCCGTCAACGACAATCTTATGGAAATGCTCATAATGATTGATGCCATGAAGCGTGCATCCGCTGCAAGAATCACAGTTGTTATGCCATACTTCGGCTATGCAAGACAGGACAGAAAAGCTAAGGCAAGAGATCCGATCTCGGCTAAGCTTTGTGCAGACATCATCACCTGTGCAGGTGCTGACCGTGTGCTTACAATGGATCTTCACGCAAATCAGATTCAGGGCTTCTTCAACATTCCTGTTGACCACCTTCAGGGTGCCTCACTTCTCGCAAACCATATGAGAGAGAAAATCGGCGGCAACAATGATGATTATATCGTTGTTTCTCCTGACCTCGGTTCTGTAACTCGTTCAAGAAACTTTGCTTCAAAAATCGGCACAGGTCTTGCTATTATCGACAAGAGAAGACCAAAGGCTAATGTTTGTGAAGTTATGAACATCATCGGTGATGCTAAGGGTAAGAAAGTTATCCTTGTTGACGATATGATTGACACAGCAGGTACTCTCTGCAATGCCGCTAACGCTATTGTTGAAAAGGGCGGTGCAACAGAGGTTTACGCTTGCGCTACTCACGCAGTTCTTTCAGGTCCTGCAATCGAGAGAATTCAGAACAGCGCAATCAAAGAAGTTGTTCTTCTTGACACAATTCCTGTTCCGAAGGAAAAGATGATTGACAAGTTCACAATTCTTCCTGTTGCTCCTACATTTGCAGAGGCTATCGCAAGAATCTACAACGACAAGCCGTTCACAGCCGCTTTCGGTTGATAGGCGAACAATTTAATTATGTAATTAAACAGGCGGGTTTTAACTAACCCGCCATTTCGCTGTTTTACTGCAAATTTTTCAGGAATAAAACGGTACAATATGTGAGGGTGATTTAATTTTGTTTGGTATAGTTTACGGCTCCGATTCAGATAACAAAATAATGAACCGCTTTGTCGATGAGTACGAATTGTGGTGCAATGAGGGCAAAAATCCGGATATTGCGTCAATCGACCTCGACTTTGCGCTTGACCTACAGAAGAAAAGACTTGACGAAAAGGGTGTAAAGATTCAGACCGCTTTTACCGATAAGGAAACGGTGAAGAATGAAGTCCCCATAAATGCTTGTACTGCCTACGATATGGGCGAATGTAAGAGTAACATTGCGTCAAAGACATATGAGGTTACGGAGAAATACTTTAAAGACGGAAAGAAAAAGAAAAAAATCAAGGGCAGATTTTTCTTTTACACAATGATTACAAGGCTTGAAAACCAAAATTCCGAGGTTGCGTGTTCGTGTCCGAACTGCGGTGCGGTAAGCAGTGTAAGAGAGCTTCTCAGCGGTTGTAAAAACTGCAAAACTCGCTTTATTATGGACGATTTGTTCCCGAAGGTTACAAACTTCTACTTTGTAAAAACCTATTCGCTTGCGAACAAGTCAACGAAAAAAGTGCTTGCTCCGTACCTTCTCGGCGGAATTGTCGCCGTTGCGGCATTTACGGTATGGGTGGTTGTAAAGGACGGAACTTTTGATCCCGCAACCGCAAATATGCTTTATGAAATCGGTATAAGAGTAATCCCCGTTGTTATTGGTGGACTTGTTGCAGGCTATCTTGCATGGGCATTTAAAACGCTTTTTGGACTTTTTGTCGGTGCGGCAAAGAGCATTCCTATGATAGGTCCGCACTTCAATTGTCAGAAAAGACTTCCGTGGCTTATGAAAGAGGTTAATCCCAACTTCTCATATGAGTACTTTATCGGCAAGGTGCTTGCTTTGCTCAAGATTATGATTTTCAGCGATGATTACACAAACCTCGCAGTCTATGAGGGCAATCCGATGAAAAATTCTTTCGGAGATATTGTTGACATCAAGTACAGAGGAGTGTCAAAGCTTAATTCATTCAATGTCACAAACGGCTGTTGCTATGTTGATATGACCGTATACGCAACGACCGTGAAAAACAAAAATTCTTCATTTAGGGTTAAAAACGAAAAGTTCAGACTTACCGTTTGCAGAAGTGTGAACGCCATGGATGACGGAGTTTTCACAATGAAAAAAGTAACCTGTAAAAGCTGCGGCGCAAGCTTTGATGCAACAAGAGAACGCAACTGCCCGTATTGCGGAAATCCTTATCATCTCGGCAACGATGACTGGGTTGTTGTAAGCTTCGGAAAAGGTTAATTTAAATTTCAGAATACATATAATATAAATAAGAGGAAAACGGATATGTTCGGAAAAAACAAATCAACGGGTTCAATCGAGTACATTGTAGTGGGACTCGGCAACCCCGACAGAAAATACGAAAACACTCGTCACAACGCAGGCTGGCTTGCAATTGACCGCATTGCCGACAAGCTCGGTTGTGATGTGAACAAAATAAAATACAAAAGCTTTATCGGCACTTGCACTGTAAACGGCGCAAAAGTTATGCTGATGAAACCCACAACATATATGAACAACAGCGGTCAGGCAGTTGTTGAGGCGATGAACTTCTACAAAATCCCACCCGAAAATGTCATTGTAATTTTTGATGACATTTCGCTTGATGTCGGAAAAATGCGTATCCGTTCAAAGGGCAGTGACGGCGGTCAAAGGGGAATGCGCAGTATCATCTATCTCAGCGGAAGCGATAAATTCCCCCGCATCAAGGTTGGCATAGGCGCAAAGCCAAATCCCGACTGGGACCTTGCCGACTGGGTGCTTTCAAAGTTCACTCCCGATGAAATGAAAAAGCTTGATGAAATTTTTGACAATGCCGAAAAAGCAATCGAGCTGATTATTGACGGCAAAACCGACCGTGCTATGAATTTGTTCAACTGAAAAGGGACAAAGAAATGAATAATCTCAACTTTCTTGTTGATGTTCTGAAAGACTCGCCCGTTTTCAAAACGCTTGAAAAGAATGTCAAGCCGGGCAGAACGGTCTGTGCTTCGGGACTTTCAACAATCAACAAATCAAATATTATCTATGCGCTGTGCCGCCTTAAAGGCGTCACGGCATTTTGTCTTGCCTCCGATGAAAAAGAGGCGCAGACTCTGTGTAACGACCTTTCGTGCATGGGACTTCGTGCCTATGTTTATCCTGTGCGTGACTTCAACTTTCTTGACTTTCAGAGCCGTTCGCACGAGTACGAACACGCAAGACTTAAAGTTTTGCTCAAGCTTATCAACCACGAATGTGATGTTGCAATTGCGTGTGTTGATGCGGCGGCACAGCTTACCGTTCCGAGAAATGTGCTTGAACAGTCGGTTATCGAATTTGAAGAGGGCAGGGAGCTCTCGCTTGAAAAGGCGACAAAGGCACTTACTCTGCTCGGCTACGAACGCTTTGATGCGGTAGAGGGCAGCGGTCAGTTTTCGCTGAGAGGCGGTATTCTCGACTTCTTTATGCCCGACAGCGACTATCCCGTGAGATGTGAATTTTGGGGCGATGAAATTACCGACCTCAGCTATTTTGACATTGAAACACAGAGAAGATTTAAAAAGGCTGACAAAATTACGCTTTCGCCCTCAACCGAAATCGTAATTGAGGACAGAGCCGCCCTTGCCGATAAAATTGAACACAAGGCAAAGCTCCTCCGTTCCAAGAACAGCGCCAAAGCCAAGGAAAAACTTTTTTCAGAGGCAGAGCTTATCCGCAGCGGTGCAATGATTGCCAATGCGGACAAATTTATCAATCAGATTTACGATAAACCCGAGTCGCTTTTTGATTATCTCGACAGAAACACCCTCGTTTTTGCGTCCGAATTTACTGCAATTCAGGAACGGGGAAAGTCAATGGACTTTATCAGCAATGAAACCCTTATGCAAGGCTTTGAGGACGGAACTCTTTGCAGAGGTTTTGACCGCTTTGCGCTCACATTCAACGAATGTACCGAGTTTTTGCAAAGTCACGGAACAATCGTGCTTGAAAACTTTGTTCACGGAAGTATGCCTATCAAGCTGTCGGAAATCATCAGCTTTTCAACAAAACAGATCTCGGCATGGGGCGGTTCGTATAAACAGCTAAAAGAAGATGTTGACGGACTTTTTACCCCCGAAAGCAAGGGTGTTATCTTTGCAGGAACAGAAAGAGCCGCCAAAAATCTTTGTGACTCCTTTAACGCAGACGGCATAAACGCTGTTTACAGCGAGGGTGCGGATAAGATTTCAAAGGGCGATTTGCTTGTTATGCAGGGTGCATTGAGTGCAGGCTTTGAGTATCCGTCACAAAAGTTTTTTGCAATAACCTACAGTCAGGTTTCGTACCGTCCAGAAAAGTCCAAAAAGAAGAAGAAAAAGACGGGACAGGAAATTTACAGCCTTTCAGAGCTTGCCCCCGGTGATTATGTTGTACACAATGTTCACGGTATCGGTGTGTTCGGCGGTATAAGAAAAATTGATACTCACGGAGTTATAAAGGACTATATCAAGATTGACTACGCAAAGGGCGATGTGCTTTATGTGCCTGTCACACAGCTTGATATGGTTGCAAAATATATAGGTCCGAAAGAGGATTCAAGGGTTAAGCTAAACCGACTCGGTTCGGGCGACTGGCAAAAGGCAAAGGCAAGGGTTAAAACCTCTGTCAAGGACATTGCCAAGGAGCTTATTGAGCTTTACTCACAGCGTATGAAAGCCAAGGGCTATGCCTTTTCGGCAGATAACGAGTGGCAGAGAGATTTTGAACTCAGCTTTGAATATGACGAAACTCCCGACCAGCTGCGTTGTTGTGAGGAAATCAAGCATGACATGATGCGTTCGTCGCCGATGGACAGACTTCTCTGCGGTGATGTCGGATTCGGCAAAACAGAGGTTGCACTCCGTGCCGCTTTTAAGTGTATTGCAGATTCAAAGCAATGCGCATTGCTCTGCCCCACAACAATTCTCGCATGGCAGCATTATCAGACGGTAATCAAGCGTTTTGAGGGCTATCCCGTTCGTGTGGAACTGCTTTCAAGATTCCGTACAGCAAAACAGCAGAAAGAAATTCTCCAAAAGCTAAAGCGAGGAGAAATTGATATGATTGTCGGAACTCACAGACTTGTGCAGAAGGATGTTGAATTCCGTGACCTCGGACTTGCAATCATAGATGAGGAACAGCGTTTCGGTGTTGCTCAAAAGGAGAGATTCAAGGAACTGTGCAAAAATGTCGATGTGCTTACGCTTTCGGCTACTCCTATTCCGAGAACCCTCAATATGGCGATGAGCGGTCTGCGTGATATGAGCGTTATCGAAGAAGCGCCGACAAACCGTCAGCCTGTTCAGACCTATGTGCTTGAACATGATGATGCGGTTATCAACGAGGCAATCCGCCGTGAGCTCCGCCGTGGCGGTCAGGTGTTCTATCTTCACAACAATGTTGAAACAATTTCTTCATGTGCCGCAAAAATTCAGGAGGCTGTTCCCGAGGCAAAAATCGCAATCGGTCACGGCAAAATGAAAGAGGGCGAACTCAGCGAAGTTTGGCGACAGATGCTTGAACAGGAGATTGATGTGCTTGTCTGCACGACAATTATCGAAACGGGTGTCGATTTGCCGAATGCCAACACCCTTATTATAGAAAATGCCGACTGTATGGGACTTTCGCAGTTGCATCAGCTCAGAGGCCGTGTGGGCAGAAGTTCACGAAGGGCATATGCCTACTTTACCTTCAGACGGAACAAGGTTCTCACGGAGATTCAGCAGAAAAGGCTTGCCGCAATCAGGGAATTTACAGAATTCGGCAGCGGTTTCCGCATTGCAATGCGTGACCTTGAACTGCGAGGTGCGGGCAATATTATGGGCGCACAGCAGCACGGGCATATGGAATCGGTCGGTTACGATATGTACCTCAAGCTTCTTGATGAGGCAGTAAGCGAGGAAAAGGGCGAGCAGAATGTCACAAAAGACCTCGACTGTCTTATTGATATTTCGGTTGACGCTCATATTCCCGAAAGCTATGTTGAAAGTCTTACACTTCGTCTTGATGTTTACCGCAGAATTGCTGATATCCGCAGTAATGAGGACGCAGACGATGTTATTGACGAGTTGCAGGACAGATTCGGCAAGATTCCGAACTCGGTTCTCGGACTTATCGACATTGCCCTTGTGCGTAACAAGGCTTACTCAATGGGTATTTACGAAATCAGACAGAACGGCACAACGCTCATGCTCTTTGTAAACGAACTCAAATCCCCTCAGGTTGCCGACTTGCTCATTGCTTTGGGCGGAAAGGCAAAGCTTGTTGCCGGAGCAAAACCGTGCGTTGCGGTTGAGTGCAAAAACAGTTCCGCTCCGCTTGAAATCCTCACCAAAATTTTCGGTGTGCAGTAATTTTACGGCATGAAACCGTAATTTGTTAAGAAAAAACCTCCCGAAACTACAAAAATGCTGTTTTTCGGTGGAAATTCTCAACAAAATTTTATAAAAATGTAGACAATGACGATTTTTTTGTGTATAATCGTAAGGTACATTATCCTGTGAAAGTGTGTTTGCAGGACACTTTGCATTTAATTTTTCAGAAGGACGGTAAAAAACTATGAAGCCTAATATCAAGGTTGGTTCATTTTTACTTGCAATTGTTATGATGTTCTCAGTTTTTGCAATTGCAGGTTGTACACCCACAACAATCAACAAAGAATGGTCGTATAAGACAAGCGACAACGAGCTTGCCATCGGCGTTTATATCTACTCACTCAATGCAGCTTACAGTCAGGCTGAGTCATTTGCTAAAAAGCTTGATGATTATGATTCGACATCTGACAAGTGGCTTGATGAAAAAATCAAGGACGATGACGGCAACGAGCAGGTTGCAAGAGAGTGGATTAAAGATCAGGCTAAGAAAATGTGCCTCAGCTACCTCGTAGTTGACGAACAGCTTAAAAAGGAAAATGTAAACATCGGTCAGGCAACTCTTGACTCCGCAACAAGTCAGGCTGAATCATACTGGAATGTCGGTCCGTATGCGTCACAGGGTTATGTAATGCCGATGAAGAAGCAGTATGAAAAGTACGGCGTTTCACTCGACAGCTTTGCATATTGCACAACTCTCTACAACACAAAGTATGAGGCTCTCTTCAAAGCAGTTTACGGCAAGGGCGGTTCAAAGGAAGTTTCCGACGCCGACCTTACAAAGTATTTCAAGGAAAACTATACGGACTACTCATATCTTCCCGTGAACCTTTATACATCAACAAAAGATGAGGCAGGTTCATCAAAGAATGTTGCAATGAGCGACAAGGAAATCAAGAAGGTTGAGGATCAGCTTAACGGCTACAAGAATGACCTTAACAAGGGCGGTTCTTTTGATGATGTTATTGCATCATACAAGAAGTCAAGCGGTTCGGGAACAGATTCTTCTGTTTCAAAGGTAGAAGTTCTCGACAAGAGCTCAATCGGTGACGAGCTTAAAGAGGCTATCGGCAAGCTTAAAACAGGCAAGGCTGAAACTCTCAAGGTCGGCAGCGGCGACAGTGCAATCTACTATCTCGTTTATAAGAAAGACGTCAACAAGGATGTTGACAGTTATATCGGCAACGAATCAAACAGAGCCGGTGTACTTGCGTCAATGAAGTCAGACGAATTTTCAAAGTACATTGACAGTCTTGCAGAGAAACTCAAGTATGAAGAAAACACTTCGGTTATTGACAAGTATAAGCCCGAACTCTTCTTCGTTGCGGTTGAGCCAACAACATCGGCATCAACAACATCGGCATCCGATAAAAGCTCAAAATAATTGATATCGGACATACAACAGACGCATTTTCAGATTATTCTGAAGAAAGGGGCTTTTATGAAAAAACATTCAAAGCTTTGCGCAATTTTTCTGACGGCACTTTTGAGCATTTCTGCTGTGAGCTTTTCCGTATCGGCAGTCGGTGAGGAGGTTGATCCCGGCGGAGATTCAAGCGTTATTGTTGATCCCGTAGAGCCGGAGCCCGAACCGGAACCATCACCGGAACCATCACCGGAACCATCACCGGAGCCTGAGCCACAGCCGCAGCCCGATCCTGTGTATCCGGATTCTTCGGACAATTCATCATATGTAAATCCCGGCTATTCGTCAAGTGATTCGTCATATGACAACAACTATAACTATGACAGTAGCTATGACTACAACAATAACAGTTATGACAATAATTACAGCAGCAGTCAGACTTACTACTACTCTGAGCCGTCATATGTAGGCGGCGGTCAGTCCTATGTTGCTCCGTCAAATACTGCTCCGTCAGCGTCGCTCATCAAGTCTGACGATAACATTGACGAAAAAACTCTTTCAAGCAATGACTGGTCGGATATCGCAAAAAATCTTAAAAATACCGACACATCGGGTTCTGACGGTGATGACTTTAACTTCATCAAGAACAATAACAGCAAAGGTGACAACGGTCATTGGATGTTCTATGTTTCACTTGTTTTGCTCTCACTCGGTGTTGCAGGCATTGCGTACTTTGTAATTTCAACTGTTCTCAACAGAAAGAAGAGAGTCACAGTCGGCGGCAGAAGTAACGCTCCAAAGAGCAAATCTGCACAGCCACAGCGTTACGGCAGTAACGATGATTATGCCGATGATTACTCATCTTCAGGCAGAAAGTCCGAAAGACGCAGTAAGTACGATACTGCCGAAATTCAGCTTCCAAAGAACAACCAAAAGGGCGGAAGAAGATACAAGTAATTAGATAACTTTATAAAACAAAAGCAGTTCCAAAATCGGAACTGCTTTTTTGTTTGACTGTGTAATTAAATTTTCGCATGACTTCTGTTTGAATGTCAAAATCAGTTTTTGTCATACGGCTTTTTGTATGCCTCTTTGAACGGTTTTACAGTGCCGTCCTTTTCTTCAACGCTTACATTATCAAGTGTTGCGTTGAACTGTGTGCGGATTTCGCCAAGATAAATTTTGTACAACTCTTTCTGTTCTTTTTGCTCAGCCTCGGTAAGTCCCTGTTCCTTTTTCTTTTTTGCAAGCTCGTTAATTCTGTCAAGCATCTTTTTATCCATAAGTCAATCCTCCCGACCGTTATTTTGCTTTTGAGAGCAATCTGCTCCAAAGCTATGATATCACACAATCAGCCAAAGTGCAAATTTTCGATTTGTCGGTTGAAAACAAAAATTTTTTGTGCTATCATTCAATTAAAGCCGTTACACGGCAAATTTTTTCGGCGGTGAATTATGGAAAATTTCAGCTTATTACACCCGACAAATTCAAATGCATCCTACAGAACTCTCAACAAAGAGGCGCTGAATGATTTGTCGGTTGATTATATATGTGACGCTCTCACAAAAGAGCAGTATGAACGCAACAGCATAAAGCAGCTGCTGATAAATATTACGGATGACGAGGAAGTTATAAAATATCGTTGCGATGTTTTTGAGGATTTTCTCCGTTTTCCGAAACTTCGTGGTGATCTATCCGCACTTCTTGTAAAGCTGAACGATTTGCGTGAAATTGAGCGCTTTCAAAAGGATACCGAGGCATCTTCCTTGTGGCAGCTTGTAAACCGACTTCGTGAAATGGATGGCTATGTTGATTGCATTACAAGAATAAAAAACACGCTTGAAACAATTGAAGTAAAGTCGCAGGGCCTGCTTGAGCTCAAGAAAAATGTTCAGTCAATTTACAATGACAGCGGTTTTCCCGAACTAAAAAAGGATATAATAGATACGCTTGCAAAGGCTCAAAAGCTCAAGAGCATTACACTCGGTGTGAATCTTGACGATTTGCTCCGCCCAAAGAGTGTGGGTGTAATCTCACTCAATGACAAAGAATTTACCGACAGCGGTATTCTCAAAAGATTTATGAAGTTTACAAACCGTGACAGCGAACTGCACCACGGCAACGATGTTTCGGGATTTTTAAGCTTTCATCCGTCCAATCCGTCAACCTCGCAGTTCGGGCTGGGACAGTTTGTTGTGGGCGCTCAGCAGGATGTAAACCGCACTATGAACAGCTCGCTGACCGGTGCAGATCCTATGTCTGACGCACTCAAAAATGTTGTGACCGATATCCTCCGCAGAACCGTAAATGACATAAAATCAATGCTCAACAGATATGTCAATGTCAACGGCTACTCGTTCGTTTCGCTTATGCCCGAAATCATTTTCTATATTCGTTTTGCAGAGCTTTGTGATAAGATGAAAAAGAAAAATCTTCCGCTGTGCAAGGCAGAAGTTTTGCCAAAAGAGGACAGAAACTGCTGCCTTAGAGATGTTTACAACCTCAAACTCGGCATAAAATCGGCAAACGGTGAGAATTTGGATATTGTCACAAACGATATTGATTTTAACGATGACAGGCGAATTTACATTCTGACAGGTCCGAACCGTGGCGGTAAAACCACGATTACTCAGGCGGTCGGACTTGCATTTCTGCTTGCGCAGAACGGAATATATGTTCCTGCAACGCAGATGAAATTCAGCCCATGCGACAGCATTTTTACGCATTTTCCTGCCGATGAAAACGATACCGTTGACCTCGGCAGACTCGGTGAAGAAAGCAAAAGACTTGCCGAAATTTTCTCCGCGGCAAGCCGTTACAGTCTGCTTTTGCTCAACGAAAGCCTTGCAACAACCAATGTTGCCGAGGGCTTGTACATTGCCCGTGATGTTGTCAAATCAATGCGATATCTCGGCACAAGGGCGATTTTTAATACCCATATGCACGATTTGGCTCGCAATCTTGACGAGGTGAACACAACCGTAAAGGGTGACAGCAAGATTGAAAGTCTGGTAACAGGTGTCGAAAACGGACAGCGTTCGTTCAAGGTTTTCATCGCTCCGCCTCAAGGTGTAAGCTATGCCAAAGACATTGCCGAAAAATACGGTGTAACCTTTGACAAAATCAAAAAACAGATTGATCGGCAGCGTGTCGCTGCACCCGGTTCGGGAAGATAGTATGTAATAATAAAAACATATTATGCCCGAGCGGAAGGTTTAATTAAATGTAAAATTGAAAATTGAAAATGGAAAATTGCGGTCGGGCAGACAGTTTGCAAAATGCAAATCATTGTCGCCCGACTGTTTTTGTATATATGAAAGTTGTTAATATACTGTAGCGGCGGTCAGTGACCGCCATTTGTTTTGGTTGTAAAACCAAAACAATCGGTAGGGGCGTTCATTGGACGCCCGCACGGCGAGCCGCCGTTCCCAATTCGTGCAGATAGTTTGTAAATGTCAAAAAGCATATTATGCCCGAGCGGAAGTTTTAATTAAATGTAAAATTGAAAATTACGGTCGGGCAGACAGTTTGCAAAATGCAAATCATTGTCGCCCGACTGTTTTTGTATATATAGAAGTTGCGTTTAAATGTATGGGCGGATGCTACGGTGTTGCAATTATTTTGTTATATTCAGAAAATTCGTATAAAAGAAAACGGAGTGCATTACGCACTCCGTTTTCTTACGCCCACAAAATAATAAAAAAAGAAGGAAATAGCTGTTTAATAAAGTAACAGTTTAACCTTGCAGTATTTCAAGTAATTTCTTGCAAACCGTTACCCTATGCGAATATTTTAACACTAATAGTAATAAAAGTCAAGACTGTTATACTATTTTTTGTTATTGATAGTAATAATGTCGTTTAACTTTACACATTGAATAAATCATGTGTCTGAAATTTGTACAGATTATCAAAAGAAACCTGCCTGTCTGAAGAAGAAAATCCACAAAAACATCGTGAAACACGCTAAAACCGAAGTGAACACAACCGCCGCACCTGCAAGTTTGAAGTCGCTGTCCATTTGCTGAGCCATTGTGAATGACGAAACCGCACACGGCGATGCAAAAAGTCCGATAAGCGACACAAAGTCAACACCTCTGATTCCTATAAGCGCCGCCGTACCCAGACAAAGTGCCGGCACAACAACAAGTCTTGCGATTATGCAGATTATGAGGTTGCGTGAACAGCCTTTTATGCTGTCAAATGTGACAGACGCACCGAGTACAATCAGCGCAAGCGGAGTTGCAACCGCCGCAATATCCGAAACCGTTTTGTCAATTGTTTCCGGAAGGCTTATATTGAACGCAACAGACAAAAGTCCGAGCACAGAGCCGATAATCAGCGGATTTTTGGCAATGCCTTTTAAAATTTTAAGCACATTTATCTTTTGCCCTCTGAAAATTTCAAGCGTGATGACGGCAAGCATATTGTAAATCGGAACAACAACAGCAACAAGCACGGCTGTCATGCCAAGCTTATCCTTGCCGAAAATATTCGCCGCAATCGGAAGTCCCATAAGTACAAAATTACTGCGGTAAATCGCCTGAATCATCGCACCACGGCTGTAATTTGACTTTTCAACAAGGAGTGTAAACCCGATTGACAAAAAGTAAATCGTGAACACGCCAATAACCGCAAAGGCAAGCAGTTTTGGACTGAAAACGCTTGAAAAATCTGAGCCGTAGATGTTATTGAACATCAGAAACGGAAAAAATACATTGAAAACAATTTTGTTAAGCTGAGGCAGAAAGCTGTCCTGCAAAATTTTTAATTTTCTCACAAGAAAACCGATGAAAAGCATTATGAACATCGGCAGAACCGCATTAAGCGCAACGAAAAAGCTCTCCATAAAATCACCTCTTTTCAGCATACCACATTGCAAAAATTTTTTCAACAAAGCATATACCCGAAAATGTACATTTGTTCAAGTTGAAATATGTAGATTTGTGTGTTAAAATATTCTGTGAACGATTTAAAATGAAACAACGAGGTGTGTCCATGAAAAAATGTGAATTCTGCGGAAAACAGATATCGTATTTTGACCAGTATTGTGATGATGAGTGTCATATTAAAGCAAATAAATTTTACGAAAAGGGCGAGCGTTTCGGCAAGCTGTTTGCGGTAATCAATATGATTTGTGTGTTCGGAATTCCAATCGGACTTTTTATGCTCTCGTTTGCAAGAGAGGTCGGTCTTACCGTCGCACTTGCAAGCTGTGTAATTCTCGGAATTATGCTCATTATTCTTCCGTTTCCCACGGAAAATATGATTTCAAAATTCAAAATTCAGAAAGCCGTAAAAATCACAAGAATGATTGGCGGTGCGGTAATTTTCCTCGGAGTGCTGATTTTGCTCCTTGCATTGTTAATTAAATTCTGATTTAAATTGAATAAAACGAAAAATTGCGTCAATACTATTTTCAGCAAATACAAAGGAGGACTTTGAATGCTCGATAAAATAGCATTGACGCTTCTTATTATCGGCGGACTCAACTGGGGAAGTGTCGGCATTTTTCAGTTTGATCTTGTTGCGTGGATTTGCGGCGGACAGACAGGAATCATAAGCCGTATTGTTTATATCCTTGTCGGACTTTCCGCAATCTGGTGCATTACACTTTTATTCAGGGACACAAGCGACACCGTGACGGACGGAACAGTTACCAATTCGTAGATTTTATGAATTATTGTAATGTAGGGGCGAACCGTGTTCGCCGGCCGTGTGTGTTGCACACGGTTGAACGCAATGCGTTCAAATTTAAAAATACGGATAAGAAATAACCATAAACAAAAAACAGGCTGTCAATTGACAACCTGTTTTGTTATGTAATAAATATTCAAATTTAATCAAATATAATTAATCGGGCGATATCGTCATCCGAAAGTTTTAAATTTATTTCAATTAAAGTGCCTCAACAATGGCTCTTGTATCTCTTGCAATAACCATTTCTTCGTCGGTTGCAATGAGTTCAACTCTGATTGCAGAATCAGGAGTTGAGAGTGTGCCTGTAACACCGCATGTGGCCTGCTTGTTGAATTCCTTATCCAACTTAACGCCAAGGCATTCAAGATAGTCACAAACCTTTTCACGGAGCATAGGCTGGTTTTCACCGATACCTGCCGTGAATACGATGCCGTCACAACCGCCGAGCGCTACATAATAGCTGCCGATGTACTTTGCAATCTGGTAGTAAAGCATTTCGTGGGCAAGGTGAGCTCTCATATTGCCGTCTGCTTCGGCTGCACAAACATCACGGTCATCAGACGAAACGCCCGAAATGCCCAAAAGTCCCGATTCCTTGTTGAGAATCTTTGACATTTCCTCGGGAGTGAGATGCTCTTTTTCAGCGATAAATGTGATAACAGACGGATCAAGTGAACCTGAACGGGTACCCATCATAAAACCACCGAGAGGAGTAAGTCCCATTGTAGTGTCGATAACCTTACCGCCCTTTACGGCTGTGATTGAAGAACCGTTGCCGATGTGACAGGTAATAAGCTTGAGCTCTTCCTTTTTTCTGCCCATAAGGTCAGCCATTTTTTCGGAAACATAACGGTGAGATGTGCCGTGAAAGCCGTACTTTCTTACACCGAACTTTTCATAATACTTGTAAGGCACTGCATACATAAATGCTTTTTCGGGCATTGTCTGGTGAAAAGCAGTATCAAAAACCGCAACCTGCGGAACTTTCGGACCGAAAACTCTTGTGCAGGCCTCAATGCCCTGAAGGTGTGCAAGGTTGTGAAGAGGTGCAAGAGGAGCAAGCTCTCTGATTTTGTTGATTACCGAGTTATCTACAAGCACCGACTTGTCAAAGTACGCACCGCCCTGCACAACTCTGTGACCTACGGCGGAAACCTCGGACAAATCGCTGATTGCACCGTATTCGGGATCTAAGAGTACATTTTTAACAGCCTCAAAAGCCTGAGTGTGATTAAGCATCTGTGTTTTGCGGTTGATTTTTTTGCCGTCGGGTGTTTTAAAACCAATGAAAGCACCGTTCTGACCGATTCTTTCACAGTTACCCTTTGCGAGAACTGCCTCGTTGTCAGTATCAATAAGCTGGTACTTGAGCGAGGAACTGCCTGCGTTGATTACGAGAATTTTCATTACAATCGTCCCCTTTGGTAGTTGTTTTCAGTTTAAAATATAAGAAATATATTTGCCTGTCGTCATATTTTATACTATAATGTAAATCAGAAAAAGACTTTTCAAAATTGACAGGTCACACATACATATGATACTCCAAATTATGTATGTTTTCAAGTGTTTTTTACAATATGTATGCGAAATAAAGGCTTCGGAGGAATAGTTATGGCAACAGCTGTCATCTGCGAATTCAATCCGTTTCACAACGGTCATAAATATTTGCTCGAAAGTGCAAAAAATGTGCTTAAAGAGCCGGTCATAGCAATTATGAGCGGCAGCTTTACCCAGCGTGGTGAGGTTGCTGTGTGCGACAAATTTGTCCGTGCAAAATCTGCCCTTGAAAACGGTGCGGATTTGGTGCTTGAATTGCCCGTTGTATTCTCACTTTCGGGGGCTGAGGGCTTTGCAAAGGCAGGTGTTGCGATTGCGTCGGCTTTTGACTGCACAAATCATCTTGCCTTCGGCAGTGAAAGCGGTGACTGCGAACTGCTCAAAAAATCCGCAAATGCTGTTTGTGATGAAATGGTACAGACTCTTGTGCGTGACGGAATGAAAAACGGCGGATACTACCCCCGTGAACTTGAAAATGCCGTCAAAACGGTTTTCGGTGATGAGATTTCGTCCGTACTTTGCGAACCGAACAATATTCTTGGCGTTGAATATATAAAGGCATTGAACGGTACGGGTGTTGAGCCGTTCTCGGTTGCAAGAACAGGTGTTGCACACGACAGCCTAATTGCGGGCGAAGGCTTTGCGTCTGCGTCACGCATAAGAGAAATGCTGCGTAACGGTGAAAATGCGAAGAAGTACGCTCCGTACATTCCCGATGAAATCACATTTCCCGAAAATCTTGACAGACCGTTACTGTACCGCCTGCGTACTATGACAAGAGAGGACATTGCAAAACTGCCCGATGTGGGTGAGGGGCTTGAAAACAGAATTGCCGATGCGGCAGTGCGTTGCAGTACCTCATCAGAAATTGCCGACCTTGTAAAGACAAAGCGCTACACTCATGCACGCATACGGAGAATACTCGCCTGTGCATTGCTCGGAATTGAAAAAGCTCATACGCAAATCCCGATTGAGTATGTCCGTGTTTTAGGTTTTACAAACGAGGGTGCGGAATTGCTCAAAGACTGCCGACTGAATATTGTCACCTCTGCAAGCAACGGTATCAGAACAGGCGGCAACACAAAGGCATTGCTTGAAAAGGACATTTTAGCCTACGATATTTCGGCACTTGCGTATGAAATTCCAAAAAGGAGCGGTCTTGATTTTACAACGCCTATTGTGAAAATATGACATTGGTCGATTAATTCGTCAATGATATGCCGAAAACGGCAGTTTCTGAGGATTTTTCTTACATTTTTTACCGCAAAAAACAGCGGATTTTACGGGATTTTTATCTTTTTTGTGAGAAGTGCAACAATAAGTGTGTAATCTTTTTGTAATTATTATTGAACCCGATAAAAGTAGAAAAATGGTCAAAAAAACATTGACAAATATTTAACAAAGATGATAAAATAGAATCAATCGAGAATTAGCTAAATTCTGAAACAACAATTGAAAGGATCCAGAAAAATGAAAAGAATTCTTTGCTTTCTGATGGCGTGCACAATGTGCGCATCAGCAGCGGTCGGACTCTCGGGATGCGGTTGTGACGACAACACATCATCAAACAGCAGTAAGCCCGGCTACAGGGTTGAGCCGACAGAGCCTGACCTTACAAACGGAGATTTCGGATTTTTCATTATCAATCAGGAAGAACTTATGATTACAAAGTACACAGGTTCTGACACGGTTATTGAAATTCCCGAAAGCTACAAGAACTACAAAGTTACCGTAATCGGTGCAAGCGTGTTCAATAACTCCAAAATTACGGAAGTAACAATTCCGTCAAGTATCAAGCAGATTGAAGATTATGCCTTTTCAAGCTGTCACAGCCTCACAAAGGTAAATCTTACCGAAGGTCTTGAAATCCTTAACAACAGTGTGTTCTTTAACTGCTCTGAGTTAAGAGAAATCAAGCTTCCGAGTACACTCAAAGAAATCGGACCGAGAGCTTTTTCGGGTGCGGCACTTAACAATGTTGTTCTTCCCGACAGCGGTAAACTTACAAAGATTGATGAATATGCTTTTTATCAGTCACGTGAGCTTACAGACATTACAATTCCGGCTTGTATTACAAGTATTCCCGACAATGTATTCGCAGAATGCAGTAAGGAAGTTACAATCCACGGAGCAAGCGGTTCATATGCCCAGAGCTATGCTAAGAAAAACAACCTTAAATTCAAGGCTGACTTAGGCAGTTCTTCAAAAAAGGCAACAAAGGCAAGCGGTAAGGCTGCCGAGAAAGCCGAGTAATTGAGGCAAATTAATTTGATATCATTTTCAGCTTTGCTGAATCTAATATAATTATGCAAGATAAGAGGTAGATTAAATGAGTACAAAAGAGTATCCTATCGTAGATAACGCAGAAAGCTTTGAAGCTGCCCTTGCAAGAGTAAGAGAAGCCCAGAAAATTTTTGCTACCTACACACAGGAGCAGGTTGACAAGATTTTTCTTGCTGCCGCTACTGCTGCTAACCAGATGAGAATTCCGCTCGCTAAGATGGCTGTTGAAGAAACAGGCATGGGCGTTGCAGAAGATAAGGTTATCAAGAACCACTTCGCATCTGAGTATATTTACAATGCTTACAGAAATGTTAAGACTTGCGGCGTTCTTGAGGAAGACAAGGCTTACGGCATTAAGAAGATTGCTGAGCCAATCGGTGTAATCGCTGCCGTTATTCCTACAACAAACCCAACTTCAACCGCTATCTTCAAGACACTCGTTTGTCTTAAAACAAGAAACGGTATCATCATCAGCCCGCATCCCCGTGCTAAGAAGAGCACAATTGAGGCTGCCAAGGTTGTTCTTGAAGCTGCTGTTAAGGCAGGCGCTCCGGAGGGTATCATCAGCTGGATTGATATTCCTTCACTCGAACTCACAAACACACTTATGCAGGAAGCTGACTGCATCCTCGCAACAGGCGGTCCCGGCATGGTTAAGGCTGCTTATTCATCAGGTAAGCCTGCACTCGGTGTTGGCGCCGGTAACACACCTGCTATCATTGATGAAACAGCTGACATTTTACTCGCAGTTAACTCAATTATCCACTCAAAGACATTTGATAACGGTATGATCTGTGCTTCAGAGCAGTCTGTTATCGTTGAAAAGAAGATTTACAGCAAAGTTAAGAAGGAATTCAAGGCTCGTGGCTGCTACTTCCTTAACGAGGAAGAGACAGAGAAGGTTAGAAAGACTATCATCATCAACGGCGCTCTTAATGCTAAGATTGTTGGTCAGAAGCCTGTTACAATCGCAGCTCTTGCAGGTGTAACAATTCCTGAGGAAACAAAGGTTCTTATCGGTGAGGTAGAATCAGTTGACATCAGCGAAGAGTTTGCTCACGAGAAGCTTTCTCCTGTACTCGCTATGTACAAGGCTGAAGATTTTGAAGATGCTATTGCAAAGGCTGAGCATCTTATTGCTGACGGCGGTTACGGTCACACATCTTCACTTTATGTTGACGCTGTAAACGAAAGAGCAAAGATTGACGAGTTCGCATCAAGAATGAAAACTTGCCGTATCCTTGTTAACACACCTTCTTCACAGGGTGGTATCGGTGACCTTTACAACTTCAAGCTTACTCCTTCACTCACACTCGGCTGTGGTTCATGGGGCGGCAACTCTGTTTCTGAGAATGTTGGTTGCAAGCACCTTATCAATATTAAGACAGTTGCCGAGAGGAGAGAAAATATGCTTTGGTTCAGAGCACCTGAAAAGGTTTATATCAAGAGGGGCTGTATGCCTGTAGCTCTTCAGGAACTCAAGGATGTAATGGGTAAGAAGAGAGCATTCATCGTTACTGACTCATTCCTTTATAAGAATGGCTACACAAAGCCAATCACAGACAAGCTCGATGAAATGGGCATCACATATACAACATTCGCAGATGTTGAGCCTGACCCATCACTTATTTCAGCTCAGAAGGGTGCAGAGGCTATGCGTAAGTTTGAGCCTGACTGCATTATCGCACTCGGCGGCGGTTCAGCAATGGATGCCGGCAAGATTATGTGGGTTCTCTATGAGCATCCGGAAGTTGACTTCCAGGATATGGCTATGCGTTTCTGCGATATCCGTAAGAGAGTTTACACATTCCCGAAGATGGGTGAGAAGGCATACTTCATTGCTATCCCAACATCATCAGGTACAGGTTCTGAGGTTACTCCTTTCGCAGTTATCACAGACCAGAATACAGGCGTTAAGTATCCGCTTGCTGACTATCAGCTTATGCCTAAAATGGCGATCGTTGATGCTAACAACATGATGAGCGGTCCTAAGGGACTTACAGCTGCATCAGGTATCGACGCTGTTTCTCACGCACTTGAGGCTTATGCTTCAATGATGGCTACAGATTTCACAGACGGTCTTGCACTCCGTTCACTCAAGCTTATCTTTGAGTATCTCCCTGCTTGCTATGACAACGGTATGAACGAGCCTGTTGCTCGTGAGAAGGTTGCTCACGCTGCTACAATGGCAGGTATGGCATTCGCTAACGCATTCCTCGGTGTTTGTCACTCAATGGCTCATAAGCTCGGTGCTTTCCATCATGTACCGCACGGTATTGCTAACGCACTTATGCTTGAGCAGGTAATCAGATTCAACTCAGCAGAAGTTCCTGCTAAGATGGGTACATTCCCACAGTATGATCACCCGCACACACTCGCTCGTTATGCTGAAGTAGCTCGTTACCTCGGCCTCGGCGGCAAGAACGATACAGAGAGCGTTGAAAACCTTATCAAGGCTGTTAACGACCTCAAGGCAAGAGTTGGCATCAAGAACTCTATCAAGGATTATGTTCCGGACGAAGAGGACTTCCTCAACCGTCTTGACGCTATGACAGAGCAGGCATTTGATGACCAGTGCACAGGTGCAAACCCAAGATATCCGCTCTTCAAGGAAATCAAGCAGATGTACCTCAATGCTTACTATGGCAACAACAGCGAGACTGTTTAATCTATCTCGTAAAGCATAATTACAGAACACCCTGCCCCCGTGGCAGGGTGTTTTGTTGTATATGGATAATACCGCAATTTTCCATTTTCCATTTTCAACTTTCAATTTAAATAAACTTCCTCTTGGGCGTAATGTGCTTTTAATATTACAAACTATTATGCACAATGCACAAAAGAATGTTAAAAATTTCACAAATATTTAGTTAAAAGTTTAACGAGTTTTTATGCACTTCGCATAAAATATCTTGTTCTTTTTGTTTGAAAGGTAAAAAATATTTTATTTGTATTTGCTAAATGCACAAAGAAAATTAAAATTATTTTGTTATTTTTACACTGTACTAACCCCTGAAATTGTTGTATAATATAACCGAAGCAATGAAAGATTGCTTGATGAATTTTTAATATTTTAAAGCGAAAGGGGCTTTATTATGAAATTAGATACAGTTCTTGCAAAAAGAGAGAACAAGGTAGTTTATAAAGACGGTGCGCTTGCAGCCAAAGTTTTTGACGAGTGTTATCCGAAATCAGATATTCTTAACGAGGCTCTTAATCAGGCGAGAGTTGAGGAAACAGGACTCAATATTCCGAAAATTGAAGAGGTTACAAAGATTGACGGAAAATGGGCAATCATATCCACCTTCATCGAGGGCAAAACTCTTGCGGAGCTTATGGCAGAGCATCCCGAAAAAGAGGACGAATACCTCAATCTCTTTGTTGACATTCAGGTTAAAATTCTCAGCCAAAAAGCGCCGTTGCTTAACAAACTCAAGGATAAGATGAAACGCAAAATCAGCGAAACCGACCTTGACGCAACAACAAGATATGAGCTTGAAACCCGTCTTAACGGTATGCCGAACCACACAAAGGTTTGTCACGGCGATTTCAACCCGAGTAATGTTATCATTGACGAGTCGGGTACACCGTATGTTATTGACTGGTCACACGCAACACAGGGTAACGGTTCAGCCGATGCCGCAAGAACTTACCTCTTGTTCCGTTTGAATCATCAGGAAGAGCTTGCAGAAAAGTATATGAAGCTTTACTGTACAAAGACCGACACAGCTCGTCAATATGTTGACCGCTGGCTTCCGATTGTAGCCGCATCACAGTCTGTTAAGGGTAAACCCGAAGAGAGAGAGTTCCTTCTCAAATGGGCAAGTGTTTGCGAATACCAGTAATGTCGTATAAATGTATTTTTAATTCATATTTTACTCAGCAAAATTTCATTTTGAAATTTTCTCTCCTCTGTTTTTTTCATAATTGTATTACGGAAACCGAATAAAAGCAGCTCCCGCTCCAATGCTTGGTGCGGGAGTTGCTTTTTTAATGCGAAATTTATGTTGACGGTACGCTGTAAATATTACAAAAGGTTACAAATTTTGTAATAATTCGCTTTAATTTGGTGCTTGAAATGAAGATTTTGTGAGTGAAACTGCATCAAATTTTCTGAATTAGCAAAAAATACGGGCTTTGGGGTTGATTTTTTAAAAGAGTGATGTTATAATGGTTACAATGTTGTTATCAAGGTGTAACCTGATTTGTAATTTACTGTCAGATTTGGTAACAATTTTTCGGTCAAATCTTTCGTACAGATTAAAACGGACTGTACTTTGAGTCGGTCGTTATTTTTCTGTAAGAGCTTTGACTCTCTGATAAAAATGGAGGTAATTAACGATGCAGAGAATAAAAAAGATTACTGCAATCATTCTGAGTGTTCTCACACTTTCAAGTGTATGCGTATTCGGTTCTTCATTTTCTGCCGGTGCAAAAGGCACGGGTGCAGGTCTTGCAGAATGGGCACTCAATGCCTATAACAGCGGATGGTCATATGTTTACGGCGGTTCAACCCCCGGAGCGGTTGACTGTTCAGGTCTTATCTATTCATATGCCGGCGGCGAAAGATGCGGTAATCCACAGCTTGAAACGGCTACCGAAACAGGTTCGGTAAGCGCAGGCATTCCTAATGTTCACGGTCTTGGACTTTGGCGTCCCGGTCATGTCGGTGTCTATGTCGGCAACGGTATGGAGGTTGACGCAAGAGGTGATGAATACGGTGTTTGCTATGAGGCAATCGGCGGTTATAACAATTGGACATACTGGTTCAAGCTTGCCGCAGTTTCATATGTAACAAACGGTTGGGAAAGCTTTAACGGCAACTACTACTACTACGAAAACGGCGAGTACATTGTAAATACTTCAAGAACAATTGACGGTACTACATATTACTTTGATTCACAGGGCAGATCGAGCAAGACTCCTTCAAACACTTCTTCAAGCAGTTCATCGGGTTCAAGCTCATCAGGCTCATCAGGTTCTTCAAGTTCATCAGGCAGCTCATCATCTTCAAGCAACACACCGAGTGTTTACAAGAACGGTTCATCGGGTGCTGAGGTAAAGAAGATTCAGCAAAGACTTGCTGACCTCGGCTATTATGACGGTGCAGTTGACGGTTACTTCGGTGACGCAACAGAAGAGGCTTATAAGGCATTCCAGAAAGCCGCAGGTCTTACAGTTGACGGTATTGCAGGCGATTCGAGAAATACACTTTATTCGGAGAATGCTCCCGAAGCTCCAAAAGCCGATACAACAACAAAGACTGAGGACAAGCCCGAAGAAGAAACAACTGCTCCCACAGAGGCGACAACAGAGCCTGTAACAGAGGCAGTTCAGTATCAGAACGGTGACGAAAACGATGAAGTAACTGCAATTCAGCAGCAGCTTATAAAACTCGGCTACTTTGCAATGGATGCAACAGGCTACTACGGTGAATATACAGCGCAGGCCGTTGCAAATTTCCAGAATCAGAATTCACTCGATTCAACAGGTATTGTTGATGAGAAAACATACAACGCACTGTTCAGCGACAACGCAGTTGCAAACCCCAAAACAGAGGTTGTAAGCGGTGAGGTTTCTCCGGCGGTTTCAGCCGCTCCGATTGAGATGCCTTCTTCAACAGGTGCATCGCAGTTCATTCTTTCAAATGAAAAGAATCAGAACTACTCGGACACAGCATCAAGCGTTGCCGTTCAGTCCGTAAAATCTGCCGACAAGGCTCTTGCAAAGTCAAATGCCGCAAGCACACCGACTCTTGTTGCCGCAGTTCAGAGATCCGCAAATGTAGGTCTTTGGTTTGTGCTTGTTGCAGTTATCCTCGGCGCAATTGCTTTTGTATTCTTCCTTCGTGACAGAAAGCTTTCAAGATATTCAAGATATGTCGCAAGAAAGAAAAAAAGAGCCACCAAAGCCGAGCTTGACGCAAGATGGTAATTGATATATAATCCGATTATTAAACAGTCGATTGCAAAGCAGTCGGCTGTTTTTGCTTAATTAAAAATGGAAAATTGTGGTCGGCGGTGTGCCACCGCAATCTATTCGAGAATATACTCGGATAAAGGAATTGCATCAGATGCCCGAATACGGCATTGATGCAATTTTTGCTTTATATTGCTTTATATGAAAGTAAATGTATACTTGTAGGGGTAGCCTTGCGACCGCAGGTAAAGGCAGAAATTGTATGCCAAAACAAATTTTATAAATGCCGCAAACCCGTAGGGGCGTTCATTGGACGCCCGCATTGATGAAACTATTTGTTTTATTAAAATGTTTTGATGTGATGAAAATTATGGATTGTTTGTAGCGGCGAACCGTGTTCGCCAATCGTTTTGGTTGCAAAACCAAAACGAATAAAATTACACATAAGTATTTTATTATTAATCGACACTGCAATAAACACATAATTTGTATTTAGTCGAACCGATTTTACAATCGTTTCGATTGGCGAACACGGTTCGCCGCTACGAATTGTTTCGTGTTTGCACACAAAACAAATGGCGGTCACTGACCGCCGCTACGGGTTGACAATTACTTTATGACATTTATTATGTTTTGCATTTATCATACATTCGTGTTAAAATACAAGATGAAAGAGTGTGTGGAAAGAAAGCGGTGACTGTTAATGAAAAAATCCGAAAAACCAATCGGCAAAATAAAAGTCAAAAAGTCAATTTTCAAAAGGCTTTTCTTTCACATACTTGTGCTGTTTATTTTGGCGGTGATTGTTTCGGGTACGCTCAATTGCATTGAAAACATTCAGCGCACAAGGCGGTTTACACGACAGCTGACCGAAAGTGCGTCAAAGGTTGCAACAGAAACTTTTGAACGCAGCGATATAAACGCATTGCTTGATAATCCCGATTCCGAAGAATATCGGAAAGCTGTTAAGACCTTGAGGTGGATTTGTCAGACGAACCACCTTGAATATATGTACATTTACATTCCGAATTTTGACGAAAACAAGGTTACATATGTTATGACTGTTGCCGATGATGACAGCGAAAACGAGAATGTTTTAAATGTGAGAAGCGCAGGTGCAGAGGTTGACCACAGCTTGTGGGACGCTGAAAAAGAGGCGTGGGAAAATCCTAACCTTGTCACGGCTTACGAATATCAGAACGACAGCTTCGGCAGTTTTTACACGGCATTTTCAGCGATTCAAGGCAAGGACGGCAAGCCTGTTGCATTAATCGGTGCGGACTATTCGCTGACGCAGATTTATACGGAAATCATTTTCTATACTGCAATGCGAGTTCTTGCGTTGTTTGTTGTGCTGGCAATTGTATTCTTACTTGTAATGCGGTTTGTCAGAAAAAAGATGTATAATCCGATACTTTTGATTTTTGAAAAAATTCGAGGATACTTTTCCGACAAGGCTGACGGCACAAATACAAAGAAAGCGTTTGTGCCGATAAAACTCGGCTCTGACGATGAAATTCAGCTTTTGGCTGATTATTTCAACGATATGGCTCACGATGTAGAAACTTATGTTGAAAAAAATTCCGCCCTTGCGAGTGAAAAGGCTAAGAATGAAACCGAGCTTGAGGTTGCAAGGCGGATTCAGTACGGAATAATTGCGAGAGAAAAGAATGTTGTCTTTGCCGATTGTTTTGATGTTTCGGCAAGAATGGAGTCTGCAAGACAGGTAGGCGGCGATTTTTACGATTGCTTTGCATTGCCTGACGGCAGAATATGTGCCGTAGTCGGTGATGTGTCGGGCAAGGGTGTTGCGGCGGCAATGTTTATGGCTTTTGCAAAAACTCTTATCCACGAAAAAATGACCGAAAATGCAGAACCCGACAGGGCATTTGAAGAAATCAACAGGGAACTCTGTTCGTCAAATCCCGAGGGAATGTTTGTAACTGCATTTGCCGTGATTTTTGACAAAAACAGCGACAGCTTTTTGTACATAAATGCAGGTCATAACAAGCCTGTTGCGGTGAGCAACGGCAAGGCTGAATTTTTAGAATGTAAGCCCTGTATAATGCTCGGTGTGTTTGATGATGCAAGATATGTTGTGAACAGCGCTGAATTTGGAAACGGCGATATAATTTGCCTTTACACCGACGGTGTGAATGAGGCAACAAATGCGGATAATGAATTTTTCGGCAACGAAAGACTTGTGTCTGCCTGTCAAAATGCCGAACAGACTGCAAAAGGTGTGTGCGACGGAGTTTATGACGCTTTGACGGACTTTACCGAAAATGCGGAGCAATTTGACGATATAACAATTGTTGCAATAAAAAACAGTAAAAACAGAGATTGAAGGGTTATGAATGTTTAAATCGGAAAACAATCAGATTACAATAGAACAGGTGAGAAAGCTTGACGAGGAATATACTCTTGTCGATATCCGAGATGAAATATCGTTTGAATACGGTCACATTGACGGTGCAAAGAATATTCCGCTTGCAAAAATCAAAGGGGACAATTCACTTTTGCCAAAAGACAAGCTTGTTGTCCTCTGTTGCAAAAGCGGTCAGATAAGTGACGAGCTTGCAGAAAATCTGCGTGATGACGGATTCAATGCCGTGAATCTTGAGGGCGGTTATTACAGTTGGTTGAGAAGTCAATTCGAGAATGAGGACTATGCAACCGATGTTGAAAAAAGCATCCGCAAAAAGTTCAGCAAGACGATTTGGAGCAGATTTACTGCGGCGATAATCGAGTACAAGCTTGTTGAGCCGAACGATAAAATTGCCGTCTGCATTTCGGGCGGTAAGGATTCAATGCTGATGGCAAAGCTTTTTCAGGAGTTGAAAAGGCACAATAAATTTCCGTTTGAGCTTGTTTTTCTTGTAATGGACCCGGGCTACAGCGTTGAAAATCGTGATGTAATCGAGAGCAATGCCCGCAGGCTGAACATTCCGATAACTGTTTTTGAAACAGATATTTTTAATTCTGTTTACAATGTTGACAAATATCCCTGCTACCTTTGCGCAAGAATGAGGAGAGGTTATCTCTACAAAAAGGCAAAGCAGCTCGGCTGTAACAAAATCGCACTCGGTCATCACTATGACGATGTTATAGAAACTATTCTTATGGGTATGCTCTACGGCGGTCAGGTTCAGACGATGATGCCGAAGCTCCACAGCACAAACTATGAGGGAATGGAACTTATCCGCCCTCTCTACCTCGTTCGTGAGGCTGAAATCAAGCATTGGCGAGATTACAACAAGCTGAATTTCATTCAATGTGCGTGCCGTTTTACGGACACTTGCACAACCTGTTCCCCGAACAGCAACACAGGCTCAAAACGTCAGGAAATAAAACAGCTTATAGCAAATCTGAAGAAAATCAATCCCCAGATTGAAAGCAACATTTTCCACAGCGTTGAAAATGTCAACCTCGATACGATTATTTCATATAAACAAGGCGATAATAAAGTTTCGTTTCTGGACAGATATGATGATATGGGGAAATAGCCGGTTTCATAAGCTTGTATATATGGACAGTTGGGTATATTGAATTTAATAATGTTATATGCTAAAATGTGTTTAAAAAATTTAAAGAAGTGATTTTGTTGGATAATCATACACCCGAACAAAGACATAAAAATATGACTGCCGTAAAAAGCAAGGGAACAAAAATTGAAGTGTTGTTGCAGAAAGAATTATGGCACAGAGGATTAAGGTATAGAAAAAACGTCAAAAATATATACGGAAAACCGGACATTGCATTTATAGGAAAAAAGATTGCCGTTTTTTGCGACAGCGAATTTTTTCATGGATTTGATTGGGAAATAAGGAGTAAAGAAATTAAATCAAACAGGGAATTTTGGATACCTAAAATTGAAAAGAATATACAAAGAGATAAAGATGTAACTGATAAATTGAAAAAAGACGGTTGGATTGTGCTGAGATTTTGGGGTAACGAAATAAAGAACGATGTATCAGGGTGTGCAGATAAAATAGAAAGTGTGATTAGAAGTAAATGAGTAAAATAAATAAATACAAATCTATAGATTTATTTGCAGGTATAGGCGGAATTAGGTTGGGGTTTGAAAAAGCCTTTAAAGACAGAATAGAAACTGTATTTGTAAGTGAGTGGGATGAAAAGGCTCAGGAAACATATCGTGCTAATTTTAATGATATTTTTGATATAGCAGGTGATATAACTGAAATATCTGAAAGCGATATTCCGAATTTTGATATTTGCCTCGCAGGCTTTCCCTGTCAGGCATTTAGCATAGCCGGAAAACATAATGGTTTTGAAGATAATTACCGAGGACAATGTCGCGGTACATTGTTTCTTGATGTAGCCAGAATTTGTGATTATCATAAACCAAAAGTGATTTTTTGTGAAAATGTTAAAGGGTTGACTATACATAACAGAGGAAATACTTATAAAGTAATAAAGAAAACTTTTGAAGAATTAGGATATGTCGTTTTTGATAAGATACTTAACAGCAAAGATTTTGGAGTGCCGCAAAACAGAGAAAGAATTTATATCGTTGCGTTCCGAAAAGATATTGCACCTAAGAAATTTATTTTTCCCGAAGCAACAGACAGTTCGAAAATTTTATGGGATATAAGGGAAGAAGATGCTGTTCCGGCTAAATATTATTTAAGCACAACATACATGAATACACTTATTGCACATAAGAAACGTCACGAATCAAAAGGAAACGGATTCGGTTATGAAATTCGAGATTGGGGTGAAATTGCAGGTGCAATTGTTTGCGGAGGTATGGGAAGAGAGAGAAATCTTGTTGTAGATAATCGCCAAAAGCACCTTATCCCTACAACGAATATAAAAGGTGAAATCAATCCTTACGGAATAAGAAAAATGACTCCTCGTGAGTGGGCAAGATTACAGGGATATCCAGATAGTTTTACTTTACCGTTGGCAGATACACATTTATACAAACAACTCGGAAACAGTGTGACAGTAAATGTAATAGAAGCAATAGCAAAATGTATAAAGGAGGTTTTGGACTATGGCAAACAAGGGTGAGTGGAGTGAACCGTATGCAGCACTTCGCATAATCGGTGAAGGTAAAATATATATTGCAGACGAGAATGGTAATAAAAATCCCATGGAGTGGATGAGTGTTCTTGAATTAATGAGACACGAAACCAAAGAAAGATTGGTTTTGTATAAATTAAATTCTCAAAATGTAGATGTAGATATATATGTAAATGATGAATGGAAATTATCTGTGCAGGCTGATAGATTTCTCAGTATGGCTGATACTTTATCAGATGAAATCAGAAACGGAAAAGGCAATTCTTTTGATGTATCTCAAGATGTTTCGGGTTTTTTACAAAATATTGAATTGAAACATATAAAAGCTTCAAGCGTTGATAAAAGCGATGTTTTTCTGTCCGTCAAAGATCCGCGTGCCGGTGTAGTCAGAGAACATATTGGGTTCTCAATAAAATCCGATTTTGGTAAAGATCCTACATTATTTAATACAGCAAAGGCATCAGGATTTATTTATGAACTTGACAATATGAATGATAACCTAATGAAATATATTAATTCACTTATGGATAAAAAGGGACATGCCGCTGTACAGGAACGTTGTGATAAATTATTAGAAAACCACTGTAATCCTACTTTTGTTGGGTTGCCTATTGCCAAAAAAGCAAAATGTAAGGCTTTTGAAGAAAATCTTGATTTGATTAATCCAAGATTGGTTCAAGTTATTGAAAAAATATTAAGCAATCACTTCTTTGAACATGATGCAAAAACCGATTTATTTTCAGTTACCCAAAGAGTAGTTGAACAAAATCCGTGTTGTCTCATGAGACCTGAGATAAAATATGAGTATATGATAAAATCTTTTGTTTATGCGGCTTATTGCGGTATGACAGCTTCAACATTATGGAGTGGGGACAGTCAGGTAAACGGTGGATTTATAAAAGTAAATTCTAACGGTGAAGTGTTGGCTTATTATGCATTGGAATCAGATGCATTTAAAACATATCTGTATGAGAACTGTTATTTGGAGTTTCCGTCAACAGATGAAAAACATGGATTTTACGGAAATGTGTATAAGGAAAACGGAAAATATTACTTTAGATTAAATTTTCAGATAAGATACAAATAAGTTGATAACATAAGCATCATTTGTCTTTTGGTGTGCGGTAGACATTGTAAATGTAGGCTAATCAAATTATAATATTTATTATGACCGGCTTTGCTTAAAAATGCAAAGTCGGTTTGTTTTTTATTGGTTGGCAGGTTAATTGCAAAACCATACACCGTGTCGGGTGTTGCATTGGGATGTAAAAAATAGCCCAAAAAGAAAAATAATTCTTTTCGGGAAATAAAACCTGTAAAAATATAAAAAAGTCAGTAAAATCCGAAAAAAATCCGAAAATTCTCTTGACTTATTGATTATTTCAATATAGAATAATAAAATGTACCATAATGGGGATATGTACCGAAGAGGTCGGGAAAATTCGCAAAAAACTTTATCCAACAAGGGGATATTATCACAAAAATCCTTTTGTGTCAAGAGCTTTTTATGAGCAGATTTTCAGTACCGCTTGCCCCGTTTCATAGATTTTTTAAGGAGTGATACGCCTATGGTTAATGTCAAACCCGTAAAGCTTGGCAACACCGAAAGAATGAGTTTTGGTAAAATCGATGAAGTAATTGATATGCCTAATCTTATCGACATTCAGAAAGCGTCATACAAATGGTTGCTTGACGAAGGTCTTAAAGAAGTATTTAAAGATGTTTCGGGCATTACCGATTATCAGGACAACCTTGTTCTCGATTTTATCGACTACACACTTGATGTTGATCACCCGAACTACAGCGTAATTGAGTGTAAGGTTCGTGATGCAACATATTCAGCTGCTCTCAGAGTAACCGCAAGACTTTTGAACAAGTCAACGGGTGAAATCAAAGAGAGCAATGTATTTATGGGCGATTTCCCGCTGATGACCGCAAGCGGCACATTCGTTATCAACGGTGCTGAGCGTGTTATCGTTTCACAGCTTGTAAGAAGCCCGGGCGTTTACTATAAAATGGATCACGATAAAACCGGTAAGGAACTGTATTCAACAACAGTTATCCCGAATCGTGGTGCATGGCTTGAGTATGAAACCGATGTAAACGATGTTTTTTATGTTCGTATTGATAAGAACCGTAAGCTTCCCGTTACATCATTTATCAGAGCACTCGGTCTTGGCACGGATGCCGAAATTCTCGACTATTTCGGTGACGATGAAAGAATGAGAGCTACTATCGAAAAGGATGCCGCTTCAAATGTTGAAGAAGGTCTTATCGAGGTTTACAAAAAGCTCCGTCCGTCTGAGCCTCCGACAGTTGACAGTGCGCAGACACACATAAACAACCTGTTCTTTGACCCCGGTCGTTATGATATGTCAAGAGTAGGCAGATATAAATACAACAAAAAGCTCGGTATTGCAAACCGTCTTGAAGGTCAGGTTCTTGCAGAGCCGATTGCCAACCCACGCACAGGCGAGGTTATGGCTCTTCGTGATGAAAAAATCACAAAGGAAAAGGCTTTTGAAATCGAAAACGCAGGTGTTAAGATTGCCTATGTAAAGGCTGCCGATGAAACAATCGTTAAGGTTATTTCAAACGGTATGGTTGACATTGCTTGCTATGTTGATTTTGATGCAGAAGCAGAGTGTGATATCAAGGAAAATGTTCGTTTTGATGTTCTTTGCGAAATTCTTGATTCCTGCGAGAATGAGGATGACCTCAAGGAAATGCTCAGAAGCCGTGCAGATGAGCTTGTTCCTAACCACATCACGGTTGACGATATCTTTGCAACAATCAACTACCTTAACTGTGTTGCTCACGGTGTCGGTAATACAGATGATATCGACCACCTCGGCAACAGAAGAATCCGCTGCGTAGGCGAACTTCTTCAGAACCAGTTCAGAATCGGTTTCTCCCGTCTTGAAAGAGTAGTAAGAGAGAGAATGACAACCCAGTCACAGGATATGGAGTCGCTTTCGCCTAACTCACTCATCAATATCCGTCCCGTAACAGCGGCAATTAAAGAATTCTTCGGTTCTTCACCGCTTTCACAGTTCATGGATCAGGGTAACCCACTTGCAGAGCTTACCCACAAGCGTCGTCTTTCAGCCCTCGGTCCGGGCGGTCTTTCAAGAGATCGTGCAGGATTTGAGGTTCGTGACGTACACTACACACACTATGGCCGAATGTGTCCTATCGAAACTCCTGAAGGTCCTAACATCGGTCTTATCTCATATCTTGCTTCATTTGCCCGTATCAACAAGTACGGCTTTATCGAAGCTCCTTATCGTAAAATTGACAAGGAAACAGGCGTTGTAACCGACGAGGTTGTTTATATGACAGCCGATGTTGAGGATAACTACGCTGTTGCACAGGCTAACGAACCGCTTGATGAAAACGGCAGATTTGTTCATTCAAGAGTCGTAGGTCGTTACCGTGACGAGTTCGTAGAGTATTCTCCCGAAAGATTCGACTTCATGGATGTATCTCCTAAGATGGTTGTATCTGTTGCTACGGCTATGATTCCGTTCCTTGAAAACGATGACGCAAACCGTGCTCTCATGGGTGCGAACATGCAGCGTCAGGCAGTTCCGCTTCTCCGCAGTGAAGCTCCTATCGTCGGTACAGGTATGGAGTACAAGGCAGGTACAGACTCAGGTGTTTGTATCCTCGCTGAGGAAGACGGTATCGTTATGAGCGTTGACGCCCGTAACATTCGTGTACAGTATGACTCGGGCAGAGTTCAGGACTTTGAGGTTATCAAGTTCCTCCGCTCTAACCAGGGTACATGTATCAACCAGCGTCCTATCGTGTCAAGAGGACAGAGAGTTAAGAAGGGTGAAGTTCTCGCAGACGGTCCCGCTACCGAAAACGGTGAAGTTGCTCTCGGTAAGAACGCTCTCATCGGCTTTATGACATGGGAAGGTTACAACTACGAGGATGCTGTTCTTATCAACGAAAAAATCGTTCGTGATGATGTTTATACATCAATTCACATTGAAGAATATGACACAGAGGCAAGAGATACAAAGCTCGGACCCGAAGAGATTACAAGAGATATCCCGAATGTAGGTGAAGATGTTCTCAAGTATCTTGACGAGGACGGTATCATTCAGATCGGTTCTGAGGTTAAAGCAGGCGATATCCTTGTCGGTAAAGTAACTCCAAAGGGTGAAACAGAGCTTACAGCCGAGGAAAGACTCCTTCGTGCAATCTTCGGTGAAAAGGCAAGAGAAGTCAGAGATACATCTCTCCGTGTGCCTCACGGTGAATGCGGTACTGTTGTTGATGTTAAGGTGTTTACCCGTGCAGACAGCAGAAACGAACTCCAGCCCGGTGTAAACAAGGTTGTAAGAGTTTACCTTGCACTCAAGAGAAAAATCAGCGTAGGCGATAAGATGGCAGGTCGTCACGGTAACAAGGGTGTTATTTCAAGAATTCTCCCAATGGAAGATATGCCGTTCCTTCCTGACGGTACTCCGCTTGATATCGTACTTAACCCGTTGGGCGTACCTTCTCGTATGAACATCGGTCAGGTTCTTGAGGTTCACCTCGGTTATGCCGCAAAGGCACTTGGCTGGAAGATTATGACTCCTGTATTTGACGGTGCTCATGAGCAGGACATTTTCCAGTGCCTTAAAGACGCAGGTTACAGCGAGGACGGTAAGACATGGCTTGTTGACGGCCGTACAGGCGAGCGTTTTGATAACCCTGTAACAGTAGGTTATATGTACTACCTCAAGCTCCATCACCTCGTTGATGAAAAAATCCACGCAAGAAGCACAGGTCCTTACTCTCTCGTTACACAGCAGCCACTCGGCGGTAAAGCCCAGTTCGGCGGTCAGCGTTTCGGTGAGATGGAAGTTTGGGCACTTGAGGCTTACGGCGCTGCTTATACACTTCAGGAAATTCTTACAGTTAAGTCGGACGATGTTGTCGGCCGTGTTAAGACCTACGAGGCTATCGTTAAAGGTCAGAATATTCCTGCTCCGGGTATTCCTGAGTCATTCAGAGTTCTTATTAAGGAACTCCAGTCACTTTCACTTGATGTTCGTGTTCTTAACTCTGACGGTGAAGAAATTGACATTAAGCAGAAGTTTGATGAGGACGAGGATATTGTTGATGCAACAAATCCGGAATTTGAAGAAGACCATGTAATGACATCAATGGACGGCTACACTCTTGACGAGGGCGGCGAAGAAGGCAATATGTTTGACGATTCACTTGCCGATGTTGAAGAGGACAGCTACACATCGGATGATTTCAGCGATGACTTTGGCAGTGACGATATGTAAGGAGGAAATGCAATGATAGATAATAATGTTTTTGACTCAATTAAAATCGGACTTGCTTCTCCTGAGCAGATGAGAGAATGGTCTTACGGCGAAGTTAAAAAGCCCGAGACAATTAACTATCGTACTCTCAAGCCTGAAAGAGACGGCTTGTTCTGCGAACGCATTTTCGGACCGACAAAGGACTGGGAATGTCACTGCGGTAAATACAAGAGAATCCGTTTTAAGGGTAAAATCTGTGACCGTTGCGGTGTTGAAGTAACCCGTTCAAAGGTCAGAAGAGAGCGTATGGGACACATTGAGCTTGCCGCTCCCGTGTCGCACATTTGGTATTTCAAGGGAATTCCTTCAAGAATTGCCCTTATGCTTGATATTTCTCCCAAGCTTTTGGAGAATGTACTCTATTTCTCACAGTACATCGTAACAGATCCCGGCGACTGCCGTGACCTTGCAAAGTATCAGTGTCTTACCGAGGGTGAGTACAATGATATGCGTGAGAAGTATGAAGATGACTTTGAGGCAGGTATGGGTGCCGAGGCAATCAAAAAGCTCCTTGCCGAGATTGACCTTGATGCTCTTTCCGCTTCACTTAAAGAAGAACTCGAAACTGCATCGGGACAGAAGAGAGTCAGACTCCTTAAAAGACTTGATGTTGTTGAAAGCTTCAGAATGTCGGGCAACCGTCCCGAGTGGATGATTCTCGATGTTGTTCCGGTAATTCCGCCGGATATCCGTCCTATGGTTCAGCTTGACGGCGGTCGTTTTGCAACAAGTGACCTTAACGACCTCTATCGCCGAGTTATCAACCGTAACAACAGACTTAAAAAGCTCCTTGAGCTTAACGCACCTGAAATCATCATCCGCAACGAGAAGAGAATGCTTCAGGAATCCGTTGACGCACTCATCGACAACGGCAGACGAGGCAGACCCGTTACAGGACCTAACAACCGTGCCCTCAAGTCACTTTCGGATATGCTTAAAGGTAAGCAGGGCCGTTTCCGTCAGAACCTTCTCGGTAAGCGTGTTGACTACTCAGGCCGTTCGGTTATCGTTGTAGGACCTGAACTCAAAATGTATCAGTGCGGTCTTCCTAAGGAAATGGCACTTGAACTCTTCAAGCCGTTCGTTATGAAACGCCTTGTTGAAACTAAAGCAGAGCAGAATATCAAATCAGCAAGAAAAGCTGTTGAGCGTGCAAAGGACAATGTTTGGGACGCACTTGAAGTTGTAATCAAGGGACACCCCGTTCTCCTCAACCGTGCTCCAACACTTCACCGTCTTGGTATTCAGGCATTTGAGCCTGTTCTTGTTGAAGGTCGTGCTCTTAAACTTCATCCGCTCGCTTGTACAGCATACAACGCTGACTTTGACGGCGACCAGATGGCTGTCCATGTACCTCTTTCGGCAGAGGCACAGGCAGAAGCAAGATTCCTTATGCTCGCAGCAGGCAACCTTCTCAAGCCTTCTGACGGTCAGCCTGTTACAGTTCCTACACAGGATATGATTCTCGGTTCTTACTACCTTACACTTGATAAGGACGGTGAGAGAGGCGAAGGAAAGGTATTCCGTGATGTTGATGAAGTTATGATGGCTTATCAGACGGGCGTCATCGAGCTTCACTCAAAAATCAAGGTTCGCCGTGAGCTTGAAATTGACGGAAAAATCGAATCCGGTATTGTAGACACAACAATCGGTAAGATTATCTTTAACAATCCTATTCCTCAGGATCTCGGCTTTATCGACAGAAGTATCCCCGAAAACAGATTCAAGTTTGAGGTTGACTTCCTCGTTGGTAAATCGGGTCTTAAGAAGATTATTGATAAATGTATCAAAATTCACGGTCCGGTAAGAACAAGCGTTGTTCTTGACCACATTAAGGCGCAGGGCTATAAGTATTCTACAAAGGGTGCTATTACCGTTGCCGTTTGTGACGCAGTTATTCCTCCTCAGAAGAAGGCGATTATTGCCGAGGCAGAGAAGGAAGTTGATATTATTCGTGATGAGTTTATGATGGGTCTTCGTTCAAACGAGGAGCGTTACGAAGAAGTTCTTCGTATCTGGGAAAAGGCTACTAACGATGTAACCGACGCCCTCCAGAAAAACCTTGACCGCTACAACCCAATATTCATGATGGCTGACTCAGGTGCCCGTGGTAGTATGAGCCAGATCAGACAGCTTGCAGGTATGCGTGGTCTTATCGCCAATACATCAGGTAAAACAATCGAAATTCCTATCAGAGCTAACTACCGTGAAGGCCTTAACATCTTGGAGTACTTTATTTCATCTCGTGGTGCTCGTAAAGGTCTTGCCGATACAGCTCTTCGTACAGCCGACTCAGGTTACCTTACCCGCCGTCTTGTTGATGTATCACAGGAAGTTATTATCCGTGAAGAGGACTGCGGTACTACAGAAGGTCTTGAAATCTTTGACATCAAAGCAGGTGAATCAAATGTTATCGAGGGACTCCACGAGCGTCTTATCGGAAGATATCTCCTTGATGACTTCTGCGATTCTAACGGTAATGTTCTTGTTTCAAAGGATGTTATGATGGGCGACAAAGAGGCTGACATCATCGTTAATTCGGGTGTTGACCACATCAAGATTCGTTCGGTACTTGAATGTCGTGCAAAACACGGCGCTTGCCGTAAGTGCTACGGTTCTAACCTTGCCAACCGTCAGCCTGTTACTGTCGGTGAGGCTGTCGGTATTATTGCCGCTCAGTCAATCGGTGAGCCGGGTACACAGCTTACAATGAGAACATTCCATACCGGCGGTGTTGCATCTGCCGAAGATATCACACAGGGTCTTCCGAGAGTTGAAGAGCTTTTCGAGGCTCGTAAACCAAAGAGCCTTGCAATCATCAGTGAAATCGACGGTGATGTTCGTTTTGAAGAAATCAAAAACGCAAAGCACGCTGTTATCTTTAACAAGGAAACAGGCGAAGAAAGAGCTTACCTCATTCCTTTCGGTTTCCGTGTAAAGGTTTTTGACGGCGACCACATCAAAAAGGGTGACAAGATTACCGATGGTGCTGTTAATCCGCATGATATACTCGATATTCTCGGACCCGAGGCAGTCATGAACTACCTTATTTCGGAAGTACAGAGTACCTACCGTTTACAGGGTGTTGAAATCAACGATAAGCACATTGAGGTTATCGTTCGTCAGATGATGCGTAAGGTTAAGGTTGAGGACGCAGGCGACACAGGCTTTATGTCAGGTCAGACCTACGACAAGAACGAAGTTCTTTACGAGAATGAGCAGATTAAAAAGCGTATTGCCAACGGCGAAGAAGGTCTTCGTGAGGCAACATTCACTCAGCTCCTCCTCGGTATCACAAAGGCCGCTCTTGCAACAGACAGCTTCCTTTCAGCCGCATCATTCCAGGAAACAACAAGAGTTCTTACAGATGCCGCTATCAAGGGTAAGGTTGATCCGCTCGTCGGTCTTAAAGAGAATGTTATCCTCGGTAAGATTATCCCTGCAGGTACAGGTATGCAGAGATATGCAGATGTTCAGCTTGAGAGTAATTCTGAGGCAGAAATCGTTGAGAATGACGATACAGACGATGTTATCGTTGCTCTTGAAGATGATGAAATTATGGACTTCTGATTTAACTGAAAACAGATAATGTATAAAAAAACCACGGTATGTGCCAAATGGTGCATACCGTGTATTTTTTTGTTTGCAAACTGTCTGCCCGACCGCAATTTTCAATTTTCCATTTTCAACTTTCAATTAAAAAAAACTTTCGCTCCGGCATAATATGTTTTTACATTACAAACTGTCTTCACGAACAGGGAACGGCGGCACGCCGTATCACAAATAAAAAAGTCGGGAAACAGAAATTTTGCATTGAAAATCTGCTGCCCGACTTTAATTTTTAATTTGTAACTATTTTCTGCCGAGAATGTAATCTGTGGAAACTTTGTACAAATCAGCCAGTTTAATTAAATGCTCAACAGGAATTGACTGAAATCCTCTTTCGTAGCGTGAATAGACCGTCTGCTGAATTCCTAAATATTCGGCAACTTCACTTTGTTTCATATCATGATCTTCTCGCAAATCACGCAGTCTTTTAAAATACATATTATCACCCTGCATAGTATCTATCGGTACTATTGACTTTATCATAAATGGGTGATACAATGATTTTATAGTACTTAAAAGTACTAAAGCATTTAACTTAAAAGCACGCCGCAGTTTCAAGTGAGAAAAACTGCGGCGTGCTTGAATTTTAGGTTATAAAATTCTCAAAATGTACATTAAATAACCCTCCGAAATTATCGGAAGGGTAAATCTTTTATGATTTTATTTGTTTAAGCCCAATTTTCTTTTGTCAAGATAATCCTGAAGAATTATTGTGGCGGCAACCTCGTCAACGACATTTTTACGCTTTTTTCCTCTTGTATTTGTGGTGTTGAGAAAATTGTGAGCCGTAATTGTTGTTCCACGCTCATCCTGCATAACGCATTCAATGCCTGTTTCATTGCTCAGGTTTTCGGCAAACGCTCTGGCATTCTGTGCGCTTTCGCCCTCACTGCCGTCCATATTTTTCGGAAGTCCCACAACAATAAGCTCGGCTTTTGTTTCTTTGGCTGTATTTGACACCTTTTCAAGCAACTGTTTCGGTGACTTTTCAAAAATAACCGTATATGGCGACGCTAAAAACTCGGTTTTGTCGCATACGGCAATGCCTGTGCGTGCTTTTCCGAGGTCAACTGACATTATAATCATTTTGTTTGTCCTTTCACTTTGGTTTACTCCATTATAATGCAAAATCAGAATTTTAACAACGGCTTTTTTTAATGTTGAACAATCTTTTGCGTAATTACTTTATTAAGTTTTTTCAAAGCTTTGTTTCTACAAAAGAATATAAAAATTCTCATTCACAAAAAGACAAAACTGTTACCCATAATATCCTATAATAAAAATACAAAAAGAAGTAAATCATTAAAGGGATGTTGATTTTTATGGAAGCAAAAACTACTTTGGCTCGCAGACAGGACGCTGTTCAGGGCGATTTTATGCGGAAAATGCTCACAAACGCAGGTTGTCTGCTCTGCGGAATTTTGGTGTCACGGGGAGCGGTTCTCGGAAGCCTTGCACCGTTCGGGGCGTCATTTGCGGCGGCAGTTCCGAGAAAGTATCTTTTGTCATCACTCTTAGGCACGGCATTCGGCTACGTCCTGCTCAAACCCTCGGACAGCTTTCGTTACCTTGCCGTTGTGGCGGCAATAGGCGGTCTGCGGTGGCTGCTCGGTGATCTTGACAAGGTTACAAAAAGCAAGGTTTTTGCTCCGCTTGTGGCATTTGTTCCGATTTTTGCAACGGGTGTTTCGTTGCTTTTCGTAAGTACAAGCACGCTGACAACCTTTGCCGATTGCGTAACCGAGGCGGTAATTGCAGGTGCGGCGGCATATTTTATCAGCACGGCACTGCACCTCGCAGGCGACAACAGAAGTTTTGAAGTTTTTTCGCAACAGGAAACCGCAAGCGTGGTTATGTCGGGGTGTATCCTGATTCTGGCTTTCGGCAGTATTGCTTGGCAGAATATCTCGCTCGGCAGAATTATTGCAATGCTCGTCATTTTGCTCTGTTCACGCTACGGCTCGGTTACGGGCGGTGCAATCAGCGGAATTTCAACAGGAGCGATTTTCAGCATTGCATCAAGAGAGAACGGCTACATCTGCGGCGGTTTTGCATTCGGAGGACTTATGGCGGGGCTTTTTTCACAGCTCGGAAAATTGGGCTGTGCGATTGCCTTTGTAATCTCAAACGGTGTAATGTGCCTTGCGTTCGGTTCGCAGTTCGGAACACCGTCTGGTGTGCTTGTTGAAAGCCTTGCCGCAAGTGCAGTGTTTATGGTTCTTCCGAAAGAGGTCGGCAATGTGATTTCGCCCGTGTTTTCAAGCGACAAAAACACATCGCTCGGAGAGGCTCTGCGAAAAAATATTGTTATGCGACTCGACTTTGCCTCAAAGGCAGTCGGCAATGTGAAAAACGATGTTTCAAAAGTTTCTGAAAAGATGAAAAAGCTCTATTCGCCCACATTTGACGCCGTTTGTGAGGGTACAAGAAATGAAGTTTGCGAAACCTGCGGACTGAAAATGTACTGCTATGAACACAAGGGCGGTGTTACCCGTGACGATTTTGCAAGGCTTGAAGAGTATCTTGAATCGAACGGCACAATAGACGAAAGAGATGTTGAAAAATCTTTCGTAAAAAACTGCTGTAAAAAAGGCGAAATTGCCCGTTCAATGAACGCAAACTACCGTGAATATCAGTCGGCGCTTGAGGCACAACAAAGGATTACCGATGTGCGGAGCGTTGTTGCAGGGCAGTTTTCCGGAATCGGTGATATTCTCCACGATTTGGCTGATGAATTTCGCAACACAATGCGGTGCGATAACGAATCTGCACAACGGATAATCAGCGCCCTCACAAGCCTCGGTGCAATTGTTGAGGAGTGCATCTGCCTTGTGTCAAACGGCGGAAGAATGAGCGTGGAACTTACGCTCTCGAATAAGTCCGAAAAGCTTTCTAAGGGCGAGGTTATGCGTGAGATTTCACGCTGTTGCGGAAGAAGATTTGACCTACCGACAATCAGCCGTGAGGGCAACAGAATCCGTATTGCAATGTGCGAAATGCCCGTGTTTGATGTTGAAATCGGAAGCGACCAGCACACCGCCGACAACGGTAAGCTCTGCGGTGACTGCATAAATTATTTCAATGACGGTTTCGGCAAAACTTATGCGCTCGTGTGTGACGGTATGGGTACGGGCGGCAGAGCCGCTGTTGACGGCAATATGGCGGCGTCTGTTATGACAAGACTGCTAAGGGCGGGACTTTCAGCCGACAGCTGTTTGCAGATTGTGAACTCCGCCCTCATGGTGAAAAGTGAGGACGAATCGCTTTCAACGGTTGATGTCACAAGTGTTGACCTCTACACCGGCAAAACCACTTTTAAAAAAGCAGGCGCACCCGTAACATTTGTAAAGAAAAACGGTAGGGTAACGGTTCGTGAAATGCCGTCGCTCCCTGCAGGAATTCTAAACGGTATAAAATTTTCAACCGACACGGTAAATCTGACAACGGGGGATATGATTGTTATGGTATCAGACGGTGTAATTACGGGCGATGACAAATGGCTCGAAAAGCTTATTCGCACATGGAATGAGGGCAGTACCCAGGATCTTGCAAAGGCTGTTGTTGACGAGGCGGTAAAGCACCGTAAGGCCGACCGTGAGGACGATGTCACCGCCGTGGCAATCAGAATTACGGAGAACGGACATTGATTCAAATTGGGTTAAAAATTGAAAAACGGAAAATATAGCGGAGTTAATCGGACACACGCAAGTAAAGGCACAGAATTTATGTAAAATAAAAATATATAGATGTCAGAAAGTTACCGATGTTTAGTAGTGGAGAACACGGTTCGCCGCTACATTTTAATATCCACACAAAAACAGGCTGTACGCAATCTGTACAGCCTGTTGCTTTATGGCTTTCTTGTGCCGCAACCGCATGTTCCGACATAATTTTGATTTATCTTTCCACACTTTGGACATTGCCAAACATCGGTTTGAGCTGAAATCGGTTCAAAATTCGGCTTTTGACAACTACAGTTTGAGCAGTATCTTATGTTGGCAGGATTTGAATTTCCGCATTTCGGACACAGCCATTTTGTACTTACATTCGTTTTTTTGCGGCTTTCTTTTGTAATATAACTGTCAAATGCTTTATTTGCCGATGCGTTTACTTTTTGAATTGCACATGCAAAAATTATTGCAATTATTTCGAGAAATGCCGCAATCATCATACCTGTGAGATTTTCATCACGGTGATGATCTATATAAGATGATACATTCATTATAAATACGATTGTTGAAACAATTTCTAGAATAATAAATATAACTATATATACTATTCGTTCAGGGTGCTTTGCGCGGAAATCGGCAATAAATTCTTCTTTGTTTTTTATTGGTTCTTCATGCTTTTCGGTATGCTGTACATTATAATTTTGATTTGCATTTTGATTAGAAAAATTATCTGATACAACATTTCCTATTTGTGCGCCGCAGTGCTGACAAAATACACTTCCGTCAGCAATTTGTTTGCCGCATTTTTGACAATACATAAATAATTCCTCCTTAAAATTACTGTGAAAATTCACAGCTCATATGAGAATTATAATGCAGATTTTCACACTTGTCAATTAAAAATCTAAAATTTCTCATAATTTTAAACAAAAATTCGCAAAATACTTATAATTAAATTATTAAAGGTATGAGGTGATATTATGATTGGTGAACGCTTGCAGGAACTTCGCAAAGACCACGGAGTGTCGCAGGCACAGCTTGCGGAGCTTTTGGGTGTGTCGCACTACACAATATCATCTTACGAATGTAACCGCAGTGACCCCGACGATAATTCAAAAATAATCATTGCAAAACTTTTTAATGTGTCGGTTGACTATCTCATCGGTCTAATTGACGAACCGCTCTCGTTCAACCGAAACATTCGCTCTGTTTCTCTTCCGCAGTCATTTACAAAAGAGGAATGTGGCGATGTGCTTGACTATATAAAGTATCTCGAATTCAAAAAGAGTAAAATTAATGAATAAAAACAACCCTTATCCGCTTGTGAGATAAGGGTTGTTTTGGAATTTGTTGGTGTTAATGGATTTCATAAAAGAACTTGAGTAGGATATAATATGTTTGAAATTTATTATTGGGGAACGAATTAGGCTTTAAAATGCAAAAATGTTCCCCAAGGTGCATTGACTGTTGGGGAGAATTGTATTATACTTTTACAAGAGAATGTACCCCAAAGGAGAATTATAATGGCTGCAAAATACAATGAAATACAAGAGTTACTAAGAAGCCGTGCTGACCTTAATGCAAGGTTAAATTTAATGCCGTATGACGGAACTCCCGAAATTAAGGAACGAGGTAATGAAAAATATCTTTATGTGAGAAAGCGTGTTGCAGGAAAACAGACATCAACTTATGTAGGTGCATATACGGAAGAATTATATAATTTGCTCCTCCGCAATGCCAGAGAAGCCCGTGAAATCAGGAAAGAACTTCGCAGTATAGATAAACAACTTGCAAATGCGGGATATTCAGAAGATGAACTTTCTTCTGATGTTATAAACAATATTGCGTTTGCCCGTGCAAATATGAAAATGAATATATATGATCAGGCTGTTCTTGAGGGTGTTGCTACATCATTCCCACAAACTGAAGAAATCATAGATAACGGTAAAATTTCCGGTGTGACTGCAACAGATGTTCAGAAAATTTTGAATTTAAAACACGCATGGGAATTTATTTTGGATCGTGATGTAATAGCAAGTCGTTCCGATTACTATATGCTCAGCCATATAGCAAGAGTTGTTAATGAAGGATTTTTTGCGGAAGGCGGAAGAATTAGAGGAGTTCCGGTTACTATCGGAGGTTCTTCATATGTTCCACCGTTGCCTAATGAGTTGGATGTAAAAGAAAAAATCCGTGAAATTATAGAAGAAAGTGATGAAGTTATCAATACGGCAATTAAGTTGTGCCTTTATTGTATGAAAACACAAATATTTCTTGACGGTAACAAGCGTGCCTCTGTAATTTTTGCAAATCACTATCTTATTTCACACGGTGGCGGATTTTTGGTGATTCCTGAAAAGGAAGTGCCTGAATTTAAAAGACTGCTTGTAAAATACTATGAGGGTGAAGATATAGCCGTAATTGCAGATTTTATGAAAAAGTATTGTTGGAAAAAGATAGAGTAAAAACCAAAAAAGAAAGCACCCGTTTGAGTGCTTTCTTTTTTGGTGCGCCAACAGGTGTTTTATCTATCTAAGTTATTCTACCTCGCTGGTTGCGGCTTGTTCAAAGCTAAAAATTCATCAACGCTCTCGCTAAAAACAGTCCGCCGGACTGTTTTCTTAACGCTCGCCTTCGAGTCCCTGTTCACGCATAACGGTAAAATAAAAAGAAAGTACCCGTTTGAGTACTTTCTTTTTTGGTGCGCCAACAGGGACTCGAACCCCGGACCGACCGGTTATGAGCCGGTAGCTCTAACCAACTGAGCTATTGGCGCGTATTCTGTTTTCATTTGACAAATCGTTTATGCAATGTCAAATATCGTAATCAGCTTACGCAAAGAATATTATATCAAACTTTCCCTTGATTGTCAATGATTTTTCTGCCGTAATATTCATTGTGGTTTTGCACAGTAAATTTAAATAAACTTACTTTTCACTTGTTCAAATCAACTGCTTGTGTTATAATTGCCTTATACGGACGGTGAAGATACACTTGACCGAAAAACAATTTGGAGGTTTTTAATATGGCAGAAATAAAAGCGTTCAGAGGAATGCGTTACAACACGGAAAAAGCAGGCGAAATTTCTCAGCTTTGCTGTCCGCCTTATGACATCATAAGCGAGGAACAAAGACTCGGTTATATCAGTGAAAACGAGTATAATATCATTCGGCTTGAGCTTCCGAAAGAGGGCGAAAACCCGTATCAGACAGCAAGAGAAATCCTTGATATGTGGCGGAACAGGGGTGTTCTTGTGAGCGAGGACAAGCCTGCAATCTATGTTTATGAGGAAGAATTCACAGCTTACGGCGAACGCAAGAGCATCAAGGGTATCATCGCCCGTGTTCATCTTGAAGAGTTTGAAAAGGGAATCATTCTTCCGCACGAGTTCACTCTTTCAAAGGCTAAAGAGGACAGACTTAATCTTATGAAGGCAACAAACTGCAATTTTAGTCAGATTTATGCCCTTTATATGGACAGCGAGCATACAACCCTCGCAACAATTGATAATGAATCTAAGGACACACCAAAGCTTGAATTTACCGACGGTGAGGGTGTTACTCACAGACTTTGGATTGTTACGGATGAAAATGTAATCGCAAAGCTTTGTGCAGATTTTGCCGACAGAAAGCTCTATATTGCAGACGGTCACCATCGCTATGAAACCGCTCTAAACTATCGCAACTACTGCCGTGAAAACGGTCTTTCAAAGGTTGGCGATCCTTGTGATTATCAGATGATTTACCTTGTTGACATGGAGCATCCGGGACTTGTTGTATTCCCGACACACCGCCTTGTGCGTGATTTGCCGGACTTTAATGTTGAAAAAGTTCTTGACGGTTGCAGGGAATATTTTGATGTTACCGAAATGAACGGTACGGACAATATGGAAAGCGAGCTTGCAAAGCTCTATGACGAGGGCAAAAAGGCATTCGGATTCTATGTCGGAAACGGAAAATGGTACAGGCTTGTGCTGAAAAATCTTGACATTATGGACAAGCTTCTTCCCGAATTGAGTGAACCGTCAAGACAGCTTGATGTTACCGTTCTCCATTCACTTGTGCTTGAAAGAATTTTCGGCATTGATAAGGAAAATATGGCAAATCAGATTAACCTTACATACACCAAATTTTTCTCAGAGGCTGTTGAGGGCGTTGACAACGGCAAGTTCCAATGCTCGTTTGTGCTTAATCCGACAAGAGTAACCGAAATCCGTGATGTTGCCGCCGCCGGCGAAAAGATGCCGCAGAAGTCAACATATTTCTATCCGAAGATGATTACGGGCATGGTTATGAACGATATCGGAGTTGAATAATGAACGAAAAGATGCGTAGAAAAGACAGGGAAACTACCGAAGAAAGAGCCTATGAAATCCTTAAAAACGGTGAATACGGCATTTTGTCAACAATCGGCGAGGACGGCTATCCCTACGGTGTGCCTGTAAATTTTGCCGTTGAGGGCAACAAAATTTATTTCCATTGCGCTCCTAATTCGGGCTTGAAACTGAAAAATGTTGAATACAGCAACAAGGTTTCGTTTTGCACGGTTCAAAACAACAGAATTGACGGTGCAAAACTGACTTCAAAATACGAAAGTGCGGTTGTGTTCGGTACGATTGCAAAATCGGTTAAAAACAAGAACAGAGGTCTTGAACTGATTGTTGAAAAATATGCTCCCGAATTTATCGAAAGCGGAAAAAGGTGCATAGAGAAATCGGGCAGTATGACAGGCGTTTATGAAATCACAATCGAAAAAATCACGGGCAAGGAAAATAAATAGTTTATTTACAATTGTTTAAGGGCAGAATATGAAAGAGGTGAGTATATGAAAATTCTTGTTGTTTTTACGGGCGGTACAATCGGCTGTGTGCGTAAGGGCGAGGTGCTTTCGCCCGACAATGAGCAGAAATATATGCTCACGCAGATGTATCTTGACAGGTACGGCGATGTTGATTTTGACACGGCTGAGCCTTATACCGTCCTCAGCGAAAATCTTGAGGGCGGTCACATGAACAGGCTTGCCGACTGTCTGCAAAGCTATGATTTGAACAGCTATGACGGCATTGTTGTAACTCACGGAACGGACACCCTGCAATACACCTCTGCGTTTCTTGCTTATATTTTTGACGGCTTAAATGTGCCGATTGTGCTTGTTTCGGCAAATTATCCGCTTGATGACAGCCGTTCAAACGGCTTTGAAAATTTCGTCGGTGCGATTGACTTTATAAAATCGGGCAGCGGAAACGGTGTTTTTGTTTCGTATAAAAACGCCGATTTGCCCGTGACAATTCACAGAGCGTCAAGACTGATTGCACATTCGGCATACAGCGACGAACTGCACAGCATTTTTGACGAAAGCTACGGAAAAATTCAGAACGGAATTTTTGTGAAGAATACCCGTTACAAGGCATTAAAAAGCGAGTTTGCTTTTGATGAAAGCATCCGACTTTCGGATAACAGCAATGTGCTGAAAATTTCCGCAACGGTCGGTATGCAGTATCCTGAAATTACGGAAAATGTAAAAGCCGTTTTACTTGAGGGATTCCATTCGGGTACGCTGAATACAGACGGTAAGGCTTTGAACGACTTTTGTCAAAAAGCAAAAGAAATGAATATTCCCGTATTTTTGACGGGTGCGTGCAAGGGTTTTTATTACGAAAGCAAGCTGAAATTTGACGGGCTTAATATAAAAGTTCTGCCTCCTGCATCACCGATTGCAATGTACATCAAGCTGTGGCTTTTGCCGAAAAGTGAATTTGACAAGGCATTTTTGCCCTGTGCAGAAGATTTTTAATGTTAAGTTTTATAACATTTTAATAAATTAATCATATAATATATTAAAAAATAACAAAAATAATTTTTGATATTGACTTATAAAAACGAATAATATATAGTAATATTTGAAAGTTATTGATTTTATAACGATGCGCATCAAAAGATTAATAAAATTGCAATTATTACATACAGGAGATGGTTTTATGAGAATAATCAAGAAAAAATTTTCAATTGCTTTATGCTTAATGTTGGCAATTGCAATGTGTAGTCTTTCTATCGTTAATACAGCTGCGTTATCAATGCTTTCTGCTGATGTGGCTGATAACAGCGATTTAAAAACCAAAATTGGATATATAGATTTTTCATATTGTTATAAATCAAAAACTTTGGGTGAAGATGTAAAACAAGATCTTAAAAATGTCGAAAAATATATAAAACAAACAAAAAAGTATTCTTTATCTGATTTGAATAAATTAATAAAAAAGGCTGATAAAGTGTCCTTTAATACATATTCAACTTGCAAAGGAACTGATTATAGTAAATACTTGCCAACATCAAAGGTTCAATTGAACAGTTATGAAAAGAAAGTCTTTAATAGTAATCCTACCTATGGTATGGTTGTATTGGTTCAGGCGGATTATGCGAATAAACAAGAAAAAAATAGATTTGGTTCAAATACTATGGGAACAAATGGGGATGCTTTTCGACATGCATTGTGGAATGCGATGGGTGCACGCGGAACAAGTGTAAAATATATGGAACAGTTCGCAACTGCCCATGAAAAAGGTTCGAGCAATTATAATCCTAAAAGCGTAGATACCCAAATGGATTTGAAAAATAATGCTATCGGAAGAAATTTGTTAAAATCCATGAAATTTCCAAATAGACCACCTAATGGAATGACAATACCATTTATTATAACAACGAATATAGCAAATGCTGTTAACAGTGGTAAAATGGTAAGATATGTAGATGTAAAAAAACAAAAAAAGTATAATAAACTTATAAAAACAAATTCTTCATCTAAAAATTAAGGAGGAAAAATGAGAAAAGGTTTGGCATTGACAATTTCGTTAATTATTGTGTGTCTGTTTGCAGTAGGTTGTTCGCAGAGCGAATTCAAGCCGAATGACAGTATTGCAACTGAAATAAGCAAAATTCAGAATACCGAAAAGGGAATTTCGCTTGATTCATATGCAGACAGTTGGGATAATGTGATTATTGATTCGTCATATGATGTGAAAACAGCTGTCGAAAATCTAAAAATCAAAAATGCCGAAAAACTGTCGGTTACAGGTGTTGACGATACATTGGTCATTGCTTTTATCAAAGATAATTCAATTACCGAATACGCTTTGATTGATAACAAAAACAAAGAAGTGTTTGATATTCTTTTTGATTATATGTATCAAAACACAAACAAAATTTATCCTAAAGGAACTCTGTTTGAAAAAAATTAATAAAACCGCATAAATAAAAATAAGGACAAATGACTTGATGACTGTCATTTGTCCTTTTAGGTTATTGTATTAAATTATTCGTCTTTGCTTTTATCTTTGAAATTATCTTCTGTGATGTTGTAGGTTGCACCGACAACTTCCTGAGTAAGATACTTTTCGTTTTCGGCAAGCTTTTCCGAACGGTTGTCTGCCTCCTCGTTTTCTTTACCCGGCCATTTCTTGTAAACTACCTTGAGAAGAATAGGTGTTGCAAGCGATGAAACGATGATGAGAATAATAATAGGAGCAAAAAACTGCGGTGCCATAAGACCTGTGTCAAGTCCCTTCTTGGCAACGATAAGACCGACCTCACCACGGTTCATCATACCTACGCCGATTTTGAGCGAGTCGGGCATATTGAATTTGCAAAGCTTTGCCGTACCGCCGCAGCCGATAACCTTTGTCAAAAGTGCAACTGCAACGAGTGCAATTGAGAACCAGAGCATTGAAAGGTTGAAATCGTTAAAGCTTGTCTGAAGTCCGATACTTGCAAAGAATACAGGTCCGAAAATCATGTATGAGCTGACATCCATCTTTCTTTCGATGTACTGTGAATCCTTGATGTTACAGAGGATAATACCTGCAACATATGCGCCTGTGATGTCTGCAATTCCGAAAAATTCTTCCGCACAATATGCACACGCAAAGCAGAGAACAAGGCCGAAAATCGGAATTCTTCTTGAGTGCGGCCAGAGTTTGTCGAGCCACTTGAAGAGAAAATAAAGTGCAAAGCCGAGTATAAATGCAAGAACAAAGAAAAGTACAATGTTGATGCAAACGGACACAGGCTGAACATCGGGGCTTTTGAAACCGATTACAACGGTGAGAAGTACGATGCCGATAACATCGTCTATAATTGCGGCTGAAAGAATTGTTGTTGCAACCCTTCCTTTCAGGTGTCCCATTTCTTTAAGAGCCTGAACAGTAATACTAACCGAGGTTGCCGCAAGGATTGTTCCCATAAATACAGCCTCAAGCATCGCAAGGTCACCGTCACCAAAGCCGAATCCAAGGTAAACAGCCGCACCGCCTGCAACCGAAACGATTACACCGGCAAACGCAACAAGCAAGGCAACAGGTCCTGTTTTGATAAGCTCTTTAAGATCCGTTCCCAGACCTGCCGAGAACATCAGCAAAATAACGCCGATTTCAGCCATACCTGAGATGAACCCGTCATACGAAACAAAATTAAGCATACAAGGTCCTACGATAAGACCTGCAATAATCTCACCCACAACCTGCGGTGCGCCGAGCTTTCTGGCAACAATACCGAGAAGCTTTGCCGCAACAAGGATTATGGCAAGATTCTTCAGAATATCAAGTGTGTTAATTTCCATAACTTCTTTTTCGGACAGACTTCAAACGCCTCCTAAACGGCAGTCTGACCGACTCTCCTTTCTCTCTTATAAAACCGAATATATTCTATCACAATCGACAGCGATTTTAAATAAATATTTTGAAGTTCGACAAAAATCGCACTTTGTACAAATTAATGAATAATACAGCTTGAAAAATATGCAAAAAGTCTTTTTATGTATTATTGCTCTTAAGGGTTGGAATGCTTGCTTTTATGAGTTTTGTCATATGCTCGGAAATCACTGAAATTGATTCAATAAGTTCATCCGAATAATCGTTCGTGTTCTCCTGATTTTCAACAAAGGCATAGTATCCGCCGTAGATTGCGTAGTCAAGAAGTGTGCAGAATTTCTTATCGTTTATATATTCCAGGCAGTTCTCGAAAAACATATTTTTCAATGATTTTGAAAGCTTTACTATAAGATTGGGATGTTGTGAACCGGAAAAAACCGTGTTTGTCAGTGCCTTGTTTTCGGTCATTGCACCCAGAAGATTGCGATAAAATTTTACGGGCTCGTCAATCATCATCTGCGGATTGCTTATGGTACTTACAATGCCGTCAACTACCTCGCTTTCAATTTTGTCCGAAAGGTCGAACATATCCTCATAATATGTGTAGAAGGTCGATTTATTGATGAGTGCTTTTTCACAAAGCTCCTTAACGGTAATTTTGCGCAGTTCTTTTTTTGAACGCAGATTTACAAATGCGTCAAAAATACTTTTCTTGCTTTTCATAACTCTTATGTCCAAAGATAATCACCTGATTTTAAAATTAGTCGGTTTTCCAACGAAAGTAGCGTAATTGTCGCTTGTTTATGCTTTCGTTATTGTATATTATAACAGTATGGGATAAGTGTGTCAAAAATAAAAATTACGGATGAAACACGCATTCCATGACTATTTTTTGGAACGATTTTCACAGCAACTGACAATATTTCAGACAAACCGACAAAATTATTTACATAAAAATCGTTTTTACCACTTGTATATTTGGTGAAAATATATTATACTATACTTGTATTATTGAAGAACTGCCTACAATCGCAGAAAAGAGGGTTACTATGGCTTTTAAAATCAATGACGAAAGAGCGCCGCTTGATCAGTTTTTACAGGGCGAATCTGTTCGTGCTTATGAATTTTTAGGCTCACACTTTGTGAACTGGGACGGTCGTCAGGGCGTTGTTTTCAGAGTATGGGCACCGAACGCATTGTCCGTTTCGGTGGTCGGTGATTTTAACGACTGGAACAATGACGCAAACTTTATGTACAAAATCTCGGACGGCGGTGTCTGGGAGTTGTTTATTGAGGGAATTCCAGAGTTTGCCTGCTATAAATATTGTGTCGAAACCCCGTGGCATGAGAGAAGGCTCAAAACCGATCCTTATGCTTTTCATTGCCAGACTCGTCCTGACAACGCATCCCGTGTTTACGAGATTGACGGCTACGAGTGGCATGATGAAAAGTGGTATGATTACAAAAAAGAGCATCCGCACAAGAATATGCCTGTCAATGTTTACGAGGTAAACGCTGGTTCTTGGCGTAAGTATGAGGACGGCAATGTTTTCAGCTATCGCAAGCTTGCTGATGAGCTTATTCCTTATGTTAAGAATATGGGCTACACTCACATTGAGTTTATGCCTCTTACAGAATATCCGTTTGACGGCAGCTGGGGATATCAGGTTACAGGCTACTTTGCCGCAACATCCCGTTACGGTGAGCCGAAAGACCTTATGTATTTTGTGGACAGATGTCATGAAGAGGGCATCGGCGTTATCCTTGACTGGGTTCCTGCCCACTTCCCGAAGGACGCACACGGTCTTGGCAGATTTGACGGTACAGGCTGTTATGAATATGAAGATCCCCGTATCGGTGAACACAAGGAATGGGGTACATATATCTTCAATTACGGCAGATATGAGGTAACAAGCTTCCTCCTTTCATCTGCAATGTTCTGGCTTGACAAGTATCATGTTGACGGTATCCGTGTTGACGCCGTTGCGTCAATGCTTTATCTTGACTACAACAGAAATGACGGCGAGTGGATTGCAAACGCATACGGCGGAAGAGAAAACCTTGTTGCCGTTGATTTCCTGCAAAAGCTCAACACGGTTGTACATATGTTCCACCCCGAGGCTATGATGATTGCCGAAGAAAGTACGGCATGGCCGAATGTTACTCGCTATCCGATTAAGGATATGGGACTTGGCTTTGACTACAAGTGGAATATGGGTTGGATGAACGATATGCTTTCGTACATCTCACTTGATCCGTTGTGGAGAAATTATCACCACGACACCCTTACATTCAGCATGGTTTATGCTTTTTCCGAGAACTTTATGCTCCCGATTTCTCATGATGAAGTTGTTTACGGCAAGGGTTCTCTCATCAATAAAATGCCCGGCGACTATGACATGAAGTTCAGCGGTGTGAGAGGTTTCGTAGCGTATATGATGGCTCACCCGGGTAAGAAGCTTATGTTCATGGGCAGTGAAATCGGTCAGTTTGACGAGTGGAATGCGAACGAGGAGCTTGAATGGAACCTTCTTTCATTTGAAAAGCACCGTCAGCTTAACCTTTTCTTTGCTGAGGTAAACAAGTTCTATCGTGATGTTCCTGCCATGCATGAGAACGACTATGATTGGGACGGTTTCCAGTGGATTGCACTTGATGACTACAAGAACAGCATCATTTCGTTCCGCAGAATTGCTTATGACGGCAGTGAAATCATCTGCGTATGTAACTTCCAGCCTGTTCAGCACGATAACTATGTTGTTGGTGTTCCCGAATACGGTATTTATGAAGAAGTGTTCAACTCCGAGGCTGAAGAATTCGGCGGTTGCGGAATCAGAAACGAGGGCGAGTTCAAGGCTAAAAAGAAGAAAGACCACGAGCTCAACTATTCAATGGAAATCACAGTTCCGCCGCTTGCTGTTATGTATTTCAAGCTTAAAAAGAAGCTGGCTCTTCCCGTAAAGAAAAAGACTACGGCAAAGAAGGATGCCGCTCTTGCAAAGCTTAAAGCCGAAAAGGCAAAGAAATCGGCAAAGGCTGCTCCGAAAAAGGAAGATAAGGCAGAAAAAGTAAAGGCTGAAGCAAAGTCTGCAAAGGCAGAAGCAACCGCTGAAAAGGTTGAAAAGAAAGCCGAACCCGCTCCCGAAAAGCCCGTTAAAAAGGCAGTAAAAGCAGTTAAGGAGGAAACTCCTGCTGAGGTTGAGAAAAAAGCTGAAAAAACAGAAAAAGCAGAAAAAGCAGTTAAGGCTGAAAAAGTCGAGAAAACCGAAACTGCCGTAAAGGCTGAAAGCAAAACCGTAAAAGCGGAAAAGCCTGCCGAAAAGAAAACAACAGCTAAAAAATAATCAAAATATTACAAATCATTTGTGCCGACGGATTTTTCTGTCGGCATTTTTGTTTGCCCGAAAACGCATTACATACAAAATTTTTGTAAAGTCTATTGTTATTGTGACCGTATTTGTGGTATAATCATTTAAATACGGAATGCCGAAAATTGCCGTTTGAACGGCACAAAATTGTCGGCTGATTTTAATTTTGACTATTACGGAGAATTTTATATGAAAATCGACAACAAAAAGGCAAGAATAATTCTTGCGGTTATTATTGCGGTGAGCCTTGTCATAAGCACGGTTTATATGTTTTCAAAACAGGGCTTTCACGAGGACGAGCTTCTGACCTATAACCTTGCAAATTCCTCAAAACAGCTTAATGTTGACGGCGGTTGGAACAGTCCCGAGGATTTCAACGAGTATCTTGCCGTGTCGCCCGATGACAGATTCGACTATGCTCAGGTATATGAAAATCAGATTATAGATGCGTCGCATCCGCCTCTCTATTACGCACTTGTTCACACGGTCTGTTCGTTCTTTCCGGGCGTGTTCTCAAAATGGCTTGCCTATTCAATAAATGTGCTTGCCTTGGCAGGCATTTTGATTATGCTTTATAAAATCGGACGGAAAATCACGGGCAACAATCTTTACGCCTTGATCGGTGTGGGGGCATATGCGCTGAGTATTGCGTGTATTACAACGACAATTTATCTCAGAATGTACGCAACGCTTACTTTCTGGGTGCTTGCGTTCGTTTATATGAGCATAAAGCTCTATGAAAAAAAGAACACCGTCGGCATAAAGGACTGCATTCTGCTTGCAGTTACAGTGCTTTGCGGTGTGCTTACCCAGTATTATTTCATCCTCTTTGCAGGACTTACGGGACTTGTTTTCCTTGTGTTCAAAATCAGGGAAAAGTGCGGTAAAGACCTTATTAAGTACATTATTGCGGCTGTTGTCGGTGCAGGACTTGCACTCTGCATTTATCCGTACATAATCTCGAATGTACTCGGCGGCAACCGTGGACTCAGTTCGCTTGATATGTCGGCGCTTGATATGATTACGGTTGTGACCTATGTTTTCTACAAGCTTTGCACCTATGTTCAGATTCTTGCAAAGGATATGTTCATCAATCAGGTTTGGCTGCTCGGACTTTGTACAGCCGCAGTTATCGGATTCGGAATTTATTTCCGTTTTGTGAAAAAGGTAAAAATTCCTAAAAAGGCGATGTTTGCCGTAGTTCCTGCAGTTTGCTATTTCATCGGCATTTCACTTGTTTCACCGTTTAACAGCGACCGCTATGTTATGGCGTCACTTCCGCTGATTGCGATGCTTTTTGCATTCTCGTTCATCAGAATTTTCACACTTTTCAAAAATCAGAAGATACGCCTTGCCGTGCCTGTATGCATTTTGCTTGCGTCAGTCACAGCTTTTGTTACGGTTAAGCCCTATTACACATACGGCAAAACAAATCTCTATGAGCCAAAGACAGACAACTGCATTTTTGTCGGAACTGCAATGCTTGAATGGAACAAGTGTATTGACAAGTTTATGAACTACGACAGCACAATGATTGTTCAGAGTTCAAAGTTCTCTCCGACTCTCGGTGATGAGCTTGAAGAATTTGCCGAAAAACGAGGAGTTATCACCAACGGAAAGGTTTCTTCGCTTGCCGAGGCATTTATGTTTAACGGCGACACAAATAAGCAGGAAACCGACAGCATGGAAAAACTCAAAACGGACAAAAAGCTTGCGTCACTTGACGAGGTAACGGTTTATGTTTCCCGCCTTGCAGACAAAGATGATGTGCTTAAATACATAACGGAAAACACAAAATTTAAGAATTATGAGCTTATTCAGGCTGATTACAGCTTTGAAGATTTCTACAACTGGTACGACTATTTTGTTGAAACCGAGTCGTATTGCAATGTTTATCGTTTTTATTAACAGAGGTGTTTAAAATGAATTCGGATAAAATCGATCGCAAAAATTCTATCGGTGTAGCATTTTCGGGCGGCGGACTTCAAGGTATTGCTCACATCGGTGCTGTTCAGGCTCTTTATGAACTCGGAATCCATCCGCAGTATGTTTCGGGTACAAGCTCGGGTGCGGCAATGGCGGCAATCGTTGCAATGGGCTGTGATTCCGATGAAATGAAAAGAGTTGCAAAAAAGCATTGGAAAACTCTTGCCGAAATCGACAACGGCCTTATTTTCAAATCTCTTGCACAGCTTATTCTAAATAAAAAGATTCAGAAAGACGGCATCAAGTCGGGTGAACTGATTGAAGATGTTATCCGTGACATTATGAACGAAAAAGGAATAACAGGCTTTGAAAATCTTCCGATTAACCTTTCAATCTGTACGGTTGACACGCTTACAACCGATGAATGTATTTTTACAACCAAGGAAGAAAATCTTGAAAACGAGCATATTCACTACATAACAGGCGCTCCGCTTGAAACTGCTGTTCGTGCAAGTATGTCGTTCCCTGCAATTTACACAACCTGTCCTTATGACAAGTACAACTTTATTGACGGCGGTTCAAAGGACAATTTGCCTGTAAAAATTCTGCGTGATATGGGCGTCGGCAAGGTTCTTGCAATCGGCTTTGATATTATGACCTACAATCCCGACGCAGGCCTTGGCGGTCTTATTAAGGTTATTTGGCGTGCGCTTGATGTTTATTCAATTGACGGCACAAGAGAGTCAAAGAAAATGGCTGACCTTGCAATTGATATCAAGAACGAAAACACACAGCTTTTCTCAATGGACAGCGTTGACGAAACCATTCAGGAGGGCTACGATGCGATTATGGCTCACAAGGACGAAATTTTAAAGGTTTTCGGTGAGCAAAACAGTGCGGAATAATTAAGATTAAAGAGGACTTCTTTTTTGAGAAGTCCTTTTGATGTAGATGAAACGAGGATTTTATGTTAAAAATTTTGAATAAAACCCGAAAGGTATCGGGCAAAATGTCCGTACCAAAACAAATTATGACAACATTCTTTGCTCTGCTTTTTGGCGGTGGCATGGGAATTGTCGCAAAGTTTCTTGATTCGAACAGACTGCCGAGCTTTTTCGATTGGCTTGATTTGTCAAACTTTTTGGGCAGAACGGCACCGTGGATTTTTATTGCCGTGTGCCTTGCCGTATTCAGCAAATCACCCTTAAAAGCAGGAATTAATGTTTTTGCGTTTTTTGTGGGAATGTTAATAGGGTACTATGTGTGGACAAGTGTTTTTGCAGGCTTTTATCCCGATATTCCGTACCTTATGAGGTGGCTGATTCTTGCTGTTGTATCGCCGTTTTTGGCATTTCTGATTTGGTATGCAAGGGGACGGGGTGCGCTTGCAATCGGAATTTCTTCCGTACTCATGGCAATATTCTGTTGCTTTGCATTTAATCTCAACTTTGCCGATTTCAGAATTCTGTATCTCCCCGAATTTATACTTTGGCTTGCAAGCATCGGAATTTTGTTCAAGGATGTAAAACAGAGCGCATTTTCTCTGCTGATTTCAATTCCCGTTGCCCTTTCGCTTGAATACACGGGACTTCTCGGAATTATCGGCATTGGTTGATATTTTTAAATCTCTGTTGTATAATCTAAGTGCAGATTATTTGCATCTCTAAAGTGATGTAAATAATCATAGAAATTCAAAATGTGAAAAATGTAAAAAATTTGCAGGAGGGTGATTTTTGTGAATATCAGCGTTGGCGACAGAGTTGAGATGAAAAAACAGCACCCATGTGGTTGCAAAACCTTTGAAATTCTGCGTGTGGGAATGGATTTTAAGATAAAATGCGAAAAATGCGGCAGAGAGGTTATGGCGCCCCGTGCAAAGATTGAAAAAAATATTAAAAAAATTTTGACGGAGTAAGATATATATGTTTGAAAAAATCGAAATATTTGACAAAAGGTACTCCGAGCTTTCCGAAAGGCTCTACCAGCCGTCAGTAGCGGGCAATCCCGAGGAATATCAGAAAATTATGAAGGAAATCAAGTCGATTGAGGAAATCGTTTTGACCTACCGTAAATACAAAGAGGCTGTTCAGACCGAAAAAGACAGCCTTGAAATTCTTGAGGAAACAAGCGACAAAGAGCTTAAAGAGCTTGCTCAGATCGAGCTTGACGAGGCTAAGGATAATATCAAAAATCTTGCGGAAGATTTGAAAATTCTGCTTTTGCCGAAGGATCCGAACGATGAACGAAATGTTATCGTTGAAATCCGTGGCGGTGCAGGCGGTGAGGAATCGGCTCTGTTCAGTGCGGTTCTGTTCAGAATGTACTCGATGTATGCCGAAAAGAAGGGCTTTAAAATCGAGATTATCAATGCCAATGAAACCGAAATCGGCGGTTACAAGGAAATTTCCTTTATGATTGAGGGCGAGGGTGCATACTCACGCTTTAAGTACGAAAGCGGTGTTCACCGTGTTCAGCGAGTACCCGAAACCGAAAGTCAGGGCAGAGTTCACACATCGACAACAACCGTTGCGGTTTTGCCGGAGGCAGAAGATGTTGAGCTTGAAATTGATCCGAATGACCTCAAAATTGATACCTTCCGTTCAAGCGGTGCAGGCGGTCAGCATATCAACAAAACAAGTTCCGCAATCCGAATCACTCACTTGCCCACAGGTATGGTAGTTGAGTGTCAGGACGAGAGAAGTCAGTACAAGAACAAGGACAAGGCTCTTAAAGTTCTCAAAAGCCGACTTCTCAAGGAAAAACAGGACAAACAGGCGAGTGAAATTGCCGAAAACAGAAAAATGCAGGTAGGTACGGGCGACCGCAGTGAGCGAATCCGCACATATAACTATCCGCAGGGCAGAGTAACCGACCACAGAATCGGTCTTACCCTTTACAAGCTTGAAGAAATTCTCAATGGCAACCTTGACGAAGTGATTGACGCACTTGTTGCCGCTGACAGAGCCGAAAAGCTCAAAGAAAGTATGGAAAAATAATCCGGTGATAATTGTGAAAACATTGTTGTTAAAAAATACAGAGGAAGATATAAAAACCGCCGCAGAGCTGCTTAAAAACGGCGGCGTTGTAGGAATCCCGACCGAAACAGTTTACGGACTTGCGGCTGACGCACTCAACCCCGAGGCCGTAAAGAAGATTTTTAAAGCAAAGGGCAGACCCGGGGATAATCCGCTGATTGTCCACATCTGCGATTTTTCCGATATTGAAAGACTTAACCTTGTGACGAAAATCCCCGACACGGCAAAAAAACTTGCCGATGCGTTCTGGCCGGGACCGCTCACAATGATTATGAAGAAGTCGGATGTTATTCCGAATGAAGTTTCGGCAGGACTTGACACGGTTGCAATCCGTTTTCCGAGCCACAAAACCGCACAGGCGATTATCCGTGAATCGGGTACGGTTCTTGCCGCACCTTCGGCAAATATTTCGGGCTCACCCAGTCCGACAACCGCACAGCATGTTATGAACGATATGGACGGCAAAATCGACGCTGTTCTTGACGGCGGTGCAAGTGAGGTAGGTCTTGAAAGCACGGTAATTACTCTTGCGGGAGATGTTCCGAGGGTACTTCGCCCGGGCGGAATTACGGTTGAAATGCTTGAAAGCGTTCTCGGCAATGTTGAAGTTGATGATGCGGTTTTGCACAAACTTGCAGACAATGTAAAGGTTGCAAGCCCCGGTATGAAGTACAAGCACTATGCGCCAAGGGCGAGAGTAATACTTCTTAATTGCAACGATGAGCAATATATTGATTATGTAAACAAAAAGGCGGCTGAAGGAGTTGCGGCGCTCTGTTGTGACGAGGATATTCCGCTTTTGAAAACTCCCGTTTTCTCTCTCGGAAAACGAAACGACTATACAAGACAGGCTCACACGCTTTTTGACGAGCTTCGCAGAATTGATGAGGACGACAGCGTTAAGGTTGTATATTCAAGATTGCCAAAAACGAACGGCGTCGGAATGGCTGTTTACAACCGTCTTATAAGAGCGGCAGGCTTTGAGGTGATTGACCTTGAACAGAATTAAAATTGTCGGTCTTACGGGACAGAGCGGTGCGGGAAAAAGCACGGTTTCGGCATATTTTGCCAAAAACGGGATGTGCGTTATAAATGCTGACGAGATTGTAAAAAATCTTTACACTCCCGATTCCGTATGCTTAAAGGCTGTTTCGGGTGTTTTCGGTCAGGATATTATCCTTTCTGACGGCAACATTGACAGACCTTTGCTTGCCAAAAGGGCATTTTCAAGCAAAGAAAACACACATTTGCTCAATTCAATTGTTCATCCGTTTGTTACATATGAATTTATGCAGATGGCGAAACAGGCTCAGACAGACGGAAAAAGCGTTGTGATTTATGACGCTCCTCAGCTTTTTGAAAGCGGTGCCGATGTGTTTTGCGACCTTATTGTAAGCGTTACCGCAAAAAAGGAAATAAGGCTTGAGAGAATCTGCAAAAGGGATAACATTGACATTTCCCGTGCAGAGCTAAGAATGTCTGCACAGCTTGACGAGGAATTTTTCAGAAGTCACAGCGACATTGTCATTGAAAACAATTTTTCTATAGAGCAAGTCGAGTTTGCCGCACAAAAGGCGGCAGAGGCTATTAACAACCTGATGAGGTGATAGGATGCCCCAATCAAGGCGATATAAAAAGAAAAAAAGTGCAGGAAAGGCGATTTTGGCATGGATAATTGTGCTTGCAATTCTTGCGGCGGGAGTATTTGTGTTTGTTTCGGTCTTTTACGAGGACGCAAAGAAAAAGCTTGATGAGATGAATTATCCACGCACCTACAGCACATATGTTGAAAAAGCCGCCAAGGATTATGACCTTGATCCTGCGTTGATATATGCCGTAATCCACACGGAAAGCGGCTTTGATCCGAAAGCCGAATCGGGAGTCGGAGCAAAGGGTGTTATGCAGATGATGCCATCGTCCTTTGAGTGGTTGCAGGAGCAAAGAGGTTGTGCGGGACAGTACACCGAGGATGACCTGTTTGACCCCGAAATCTGTATTGATTACGGAAGTTATCTTTTAAAATATTTTTACGATTATTACGGCACGGAACGCTCGGCAATTGCCGCATATAATGCCGGCTTTGTTGTAAGCGACTGGCTCAACAATACTAATTACAGTTCGGACGGAAAAAATCTTGATTCCATTCCGTATCCCGAAACCGAGAATTATGTTGACAAGGTTGAAAGTGCCAAGGAAATGTATATAAAACTTTATTATTCACAATCTAATTAAGTGCAAAGATGTTCCGATGCCTTTGGCGGCGGATTTCAAAATAAAATGGTTTTGCCGTGTTTTACGGCACAGAAAGGACGGTTATTATGGCTGAAGAAAAGTCAAAGACAACTTTATTAAAGGAAAAAATTATGATGACCGAACCGAAAGGCGTTAAGGCTCTTTCGGAGGAAGAAATTAAAAAGGCAGACAGCTTTTGCGATGGTTACAAAAAGTTTCTTGATAACTCACCCGTTGAGCGTGAGGCTGTTCGCTATACTGTTGAGCTTGCCAAAAAAGCAGGTTTTGCAGAGTATGAGCAGGACAAAGAATATAAGGCCGGTGACAGGCTTTATTATGTAAACCGTGACAAGGCTATTGCTCTTGTTGTAATCGGTAAAAACGGTGTTAAGAACGGTGCAAGGCTTGCAATCGCTCATATTGATTCTCCGAGAGTTGACCTCAAACCGAATCCTCTTTTTGAGGCAAACAATCTTGCATTCTTTAAGACTCATTACTACGGCGGTCTTAAAAAATATCAGTGGACAACAATTCCGCTTTCACTTCACGGTTCGGTCGTAAAGCTTGACGGTACAAGAGTTGACATCTGCTGGGGCGATGATGAGAACGAAAGCTGTTTCTGCATTACAGACCTTCTTCCGCACCTTGCAAGGGAGCAGGCGTCAAAGCCAATGGCAAAGGCAATTGAGGGCGAAAACCTCAATGTTATCCTCGGCTCTCGTCCGTATGATGCAGACAGCGACGAAAAAGACCTTGTAAAGCTCAATGTAATGGCTGTACTCAATGAGAAGTACGGTATCTGTGAGGGCGATTTCCTTTCGGCTGAGCTATGCCTTATCCCGTCCTTTAAGTCAAGAGATATCGGTTTTGACAGAAGTATGATTGGCGGTTACGGTCACGATGATAAGGTTTGTGCTTATCCGGCTGTTATGGCGGCGCTTGATGTTGAAATGCCCGAGCAGACTTGTATAACATATCTTACAGACAAAGAAGAAACAGGCAGTGACGGCAACACAGGTATGCAGAGCGACTTCCTCCGTTTCTTCATCTATGACCTTGCAAAGCAGGACGGTGTTGACGGCTACCGTGTTCTTTCAAAAAGCACCTGTCTTTCTGCCGATGTAAATGCCGCATTTGATCCGACTTATGCGTCTGCATATGAGGCTAACAACTGCTCATACATTAACAACGGTGTAATTATTTCAAAATACACAGGTCACGGCGGAAAGTATGACACATCAGATGCGTCTGCCGAATATATGGGAAAAATCAGAGCTATGCTTGAGAACAACGATATTCTCTGGCAGGTCGGTGAACTCGGCAAGGTTGACGGCGGCGGCGGCGGAACAATCGCAAAGTATGTTGCCAATATGAATGTCGATGTTGTTGATCTCGGCGTTCCCGTGCTTTCAATGCATGCTCCGTTTGAAATTGTTTCCAAGACAGATGTTTATATGGCATACAGAGCATTCTTCACTTTTTTTGATACAAAAGATTAATTTCGGAAAAAATACAAAAAACACTTGATTTTTGCACCGAGTTGTGATATCATACTACTTGCGGCTGATAAAAGGCCGCATATGCGCCGGTAGCTCAGCTGGATAGAGTGTCTGACTACGAATCAGAAGGTCGGGAGTTCGAGTCTCTTCCGGCGCGCCAAGAAAAACGCACTTGTGTAAACAAGTGCGTTTTTCAGTTATATTCGCCTGTCGACGAGTGATATTGCCGTGCAGTGATATTCGGTCATACCGAGTGATATTGCCTGCGGCAGTTTTAAAGCGAATATAATATCACCGAGAGCGAAAGCGAGCGATAACACATTTATATCACGCCGAGTTAAACGAGGCATATCACCGATAACTTTACAGACATTCGGCTTTGTGATATATTGTATTTTGGGTGATGATTGTGTCTGAAAGTATTTTACGGAATAAATCAAAAGAATTTGCAAAACAGATTGTATATATGTGTCGTGATATCAAAGCAAATGCAAGAGAATCGGTTTTAACTAATCAACTTTTGCGTTCGGGAACAAGTATAGGTGCAAATATTCACGAAGCACAATATGCGCAGGGTAAAAAGGATTTTATCTCCAAGTTGGAAATAGCACAAAAAGAGTGCTTTGAAACTGAATATTGGCTGGAACTTCTTTTTGAAACAGGATATATATCCGAAACCGTATATAAGCCATTGCAAAATCAGTGCGGCACAATTAGGAGAATGCTGATTTCATCGATCAATACAGTAAAGAAAAACGATAAATGAAACATATAAACAGTCTAACGCCGTAAGCGTTTCTGATGATTAAGTTTATCTAATCCTTTACACCTTAAAACTCAGACCTCATCCTTGTACAATAAACACTATCTTTTAAAGAACGTTAGTTAAATTTTGTGCAAAGTATGCATAAAATGAAAATTATTGTGTACAATGGCTTAAAAAAATAGATTATAAAGGCTATTTTCAGCATTTCTACTCTTTGAATTTGGAGCAATTTGTGATAGAATGTACATAAAGTGGTTACAAATAGGTAACAATCACTTTGAATTCAAAAAAAGGAGTGTTTCTTTGCGAAATGTTTTAAAAAGTGTTTTTAGCAAAAAGGTTTCTGCGGCAGTTCTCACGGCTGTAATGCTGTTTGTGTCGGTTTTCTCAATGTCGATGATTGCGAGTGCGGCATCGTTCTCACCGAGACTGTCTGCCCCGAGTTCAAGTAACAAATATTATTACAGTAATTTAAATGTTTTTTATAAGTATGGTTACGGCATGCCTAACTGTACAGCATATGCCTACGGCAGAGCTTATGAGATTCTCGGTTCTGAGCCAAAGCTTTCATGGAACAATGCCGAGCAGTGGTACGATTACAACAAGTCTAACGGCTACTACAGGTACGGTAAGAATCCAAAGGTCGGTGCAATTGCCTGCTGGTCATATAACGGTGGCGGCGGTCATGTTGCTGTTGTAGAAAAGGTTGAAAACGGTCAGATTACATTTTCTAACTCTGCATGGAGCGGTCAAAACTTCTACCTTTCCTATGCAAGCACATCTGACAAGAATGCCGGCGGTAACAGCTGGTGGAATTTTCAGGGCTACATTTACCTTGGCGATTTCAGCGGCAGTACAAGCACTACTCAGGCTACAACCAAAAAGGTAACTTACACAACAGGTACATATAAAACAAATGTTGACGATTATCTCAAAATGAGAAGCGGTGCGGGTACAAGCTATTCATCTATAGCATTTGTTCCGAACAATGTTACTCTTAATGTAACAAAGGTTTCAACAGCCGGCGGTTACACATGGGGTTACACCTCGTACAACGGCAAGACAGGTTGGGTTGCTCTTGAGTTCTGTGCTTTTGTTTCTTCATCAACGGTACAGCCAACAACAGCAAAGCCTACTGTACAGCCTACCACAGCCAAAGCCACGGTTCAGCCGACTACTGCAAAGGCAACTGTTCAGCCGACAACAGCCAAGGCTACACAGCCTGCAACAACTGTTCCTGCTGCAACAGTACAGCCTACTACGGTACAGGCAACAACAGCTCCTGTAACTACACAGCCGAGCAATGACAACAACAATGATACTCCGTATATGATCGGCGATGTAAACCTTGACGGTCATGTTGATGTTATTGACGCAACTGAAATCAGCAAGTACATTGTTTCAATTTCAACACTTTCTGATGTTCAGAGAGAACTTGCGGATTACAACCATGACGGTGAAATCAATATCGTGGATGCCACAGAAATCCAGAAATTTGTTGTCGGTAACAACTGATAACAACAAAACAAAATCAAAACACGCTTTGCAAAACGCAGAGCGTGTTTTTTTGTTTGGAACTTTTATAACAAAGAAGGGTATGCGAGGATGCATACCCTTTTTGAGGTTAATAAGTTTAATATTTAAGCATTATGTCAACGAAAAATTCACCGTTATTGTTGCCTGCATCAAAAATTCCGTCATAGACTTCGGTTATGCTCTTCATGGAGTGAAGTCCGATGCCCTTGCCCTGATGCTTTGTGGACGAATAAGTTTCGCCGTCCATTTCCAAAGGCTTGCCGTAGTTGTTTGTTGAAACAATGTACAAACAGTCACCTTTTATTTCGGAAGTCAGGTTAAAATATCTTTTGCCTTCTTCTACGGTACAGCAACCGTCAATTGCGTTTTCGAGTATGTTGCCGAAAATACTGCAGAGGTCAACATCAAGAATTCTCGATTTGTCGGGCAAATCAATCCGCCAGTTAATGTCAACATCGTTCTCAATCGCCTGCTGACGATAGTGATTGAACAAAGCATTGAGTGCGTCACTTTTGCAGATTCGCACAGGTGCTGTTACAGTCAGCGAATTTTCATACTGGGCAATGTAGTCTTTCAGCGCCGAAAGATTTCCTTCATCTGCAAGTCGGCTCATAACATGAACTGAATGTTTAAAATCATGCCTTGCTTTTGAGGTGTATTTTATGTACGACTGCAACGATTCTGTGTAACTTTTCTGAATTTCAAGAATGTTGTTTCGTTCTGTAAGCTTTGTTTTTTCAATAGTAGTTTTGCTGAAAATGTAGAATAATATGAATACTATAAGATACAATGCAAGCTCAAATATTGTAATGATGAATCCTTTTGCATAAACCTTTCCAACACGAATATTTGCGTAGGAAATCGGTATGGTATAGATGTTTGACACCATAAGTGCAATGGGCAAAATTGAAAACAAATACCACACCTTGCCGATATTTATGTTGTCAATCATCCATGCATAGTATTTTGTAAGCGGAACAAGCGCTCCCATTGCCGCAACCGAAAGCCCCATTTGAATCAGGCTATATGAGGTGTTAACTCCTCGTGAGATTTTTTCCTGAAAAAATGAGTTGATAAAATATGAATACAGCGAAAAGAATGAAATCAAACAGCACACACTTATAAAAACAAACAAACAGCGTGCTGTTCCGGTCTTTGTAACGCTTTTAATAAGGAAGAAAAATATCACAAGGTCGGGGAAGAGAACAAAGTTTAAATTCTGAATCTCAAAAGCCGTCATCACAATTGACGAGAGAGAACCGAGTATGATAAATGAGCACAAAAAGAGCGTTACTATCTTTGAAATCGGGTATTTTAATTGATTTTTTAACGGTAAAAGGCAGAATAAACTTAACGGTATTATTATGACAAAGCTAAAAAATGCCTGAAGAAATTTTATGAATGCGTCCATGTTCACCTCCGCTGGTTTTCTCTGATTTTTTTAAACATATATTCACGGATACTCTGTTCAATCCGGGTTTTTTCACGAATTTTAATCGGGAATCTTTCACCGTTGCCTGTAACACATACAGAGCCTTCAATGTCCTTTATGTAATCGGCATTCAGCACGATTCCTCTGTTTACGGGTATGAAACGGGTGTCGTTGTCTGCAAGCTTGAGAAACTCTGCAATGGTCATTCGTGTGCGATATCTAAGTCCCGAAACAACACCTATGTTGATATAATGTGCATCGGATTCAACAGAAACAATTTCCTTAAGCGAAATCAGCGTGTTTCGGCGGTCACACATAACTTCAATGTATTTTGAATTATCCGATACATATGACGAGGCATCATCAAGTACCTTGTAAATCTGCTCAGCTTTGTAGGGTTTTGTTATGTAATGAAAAGCGTGAACGGAAAATGCCTGCATCATAAAATCGGGGCTTGTTGTGATAAATACAATAAGAATATCACGGTCTTTTTCACGAAGCTTTTCAGCCACGGCAATGCCGTTCATCTTCTCCATAAAAATATCTACAAAGGCTATTTTGTAGGTGTTTTCCTTGAATGAATTGAAAAAAGCTATTCCGTCAGGAAAACAATCAATCTGCACATTTTGCTTGTGTCCGCCAAAATATGCGTTGCAGATTGAGTAGAGAATGTCTGCCTGAGGCTTTTCGTCGTCAATAACTGCAATTTTCAAGATATCGCCTCCTTTGAAATAATTTAATTCGGAGCAATGATTAACTGCACTTAGATTATACCATAAATTTGAAAAATATTATATCCGATTGTCATATGTTTTTGCCAAAAGATTGATGTTTGTGCCAACTTGTTGAAATGTTGCATTAAATTGGCTATCATTGAGGTGATAAAAGCGAAACACGAAAATTGCGGTGTTTTCGTAAATCAAAATCGGAAAGTAAAAAAATATCAGAAAGAGGTAATCAACTATGAAAAAAATCAAGAAGTTAGCTTTATTGCTTGCAATTTGTATGGTAGGTACAGTAGGTCTTGTAGGTTGCGGTAATGACGGTGACTCGTCAAGCAAAAACGAAAATTCGGCATCACAGACTGCTGACGACAATGCAAACAGCGCAGATGACAGCGCCGCTGATTCAAAGGACGGCGATTCATCGGCAAGCGTTGTAGGTACTTGGACTGTAACAGCACTTGAAGGTACGGACGGTACAGCCGTTTCAATTGATGACTACGCAACAGCAAACGGTGTTGACCCCGAAACTTTGAAATGTACATACACATTTGCAGATGACGGTACATTCTCAGGCGAAATGAGCGGTGTGACTGTTTCGGGCAATTACACATTTGAGGGTACAGATCTCGTTATGACAGTAGGCGAACAGAAGTTTAACTACACATATGACGCTGACAATGATATGCTCAAATACACAGATCCTAACACAGGCCTTTCAAGTTATTGCGAAAGACAGCAGTAATTGTAATCTAATCCCAATTTCCTAATACTACACTACACAAAACAACCGCTCACCGAAAGGTGGGCGGTTGTTTCTGTTTGATGTACAGTAGGTCAATTACATTGTGACATTTATAAAATATATCTTAATATATAATTTGTGTCATTACTTACTCGCCGTTAATTTACTTTATTTGTCGGAGTTCCGTTCAGAAAATTTTTGATGTTGTCCGAAACTATGCCCATAAGGCGTTCTCTGGTTTCAACGGGCGCCCATGCAATGTGGGGGGTGATGATGCAATTTTTTGCCCCCATAAGAATGCAGTCCTCAACCATAGGCTCAACCTTGAGGGTGTCGATTGCCGCACCGCCGAGGTGACCGCTTTCGAGTGCCTCAAGCAAATCTTCTTCAACCATAACACCGCCTCTTGCCGTGTTTACGAACAATGTACCCTGTTTCATTTTGGTAAAGGCATTTTTGTCAAACATATTTTCCGACTGTGGATTTAGCGGACAATGAACGCTTACAATGTCGCTTGTTTCAAGAAGTTCGTCAAATGAAACATCTTTGATTCCGTCAATATTTTTCGGAGTTCTGCTCGATGCGATTACATTCATATCAAAAGCGCTTGCAATTTTTGCAACAGCCTTTCCGATGTTTCCGAGTCCGACAATGCCGAGTGTTTTGCCTGCAAGTTCATTCAGCGGATATACAAACGGTGAAAAAGTTTTGCTTCTTTTCCACTTGCCGTCCTGAACAAACCGATTATATTCCGCAGTGTGATTGAAATGTTCAAGAATGAGTGCAAATGTGTGCTGTGCAACCGCATTTGTTGAATATGAACCTGCGTTGCAGACGGTTATGCCGTTTTTGGTGCAGTAGTCAAGGTCAATGTTGTTGTAGCCTGTTGCAAAAAGTCCTATATATTTCAGATTTTTTGCAAGTCGCATTGTGTGCGAATCAAGCAGAGTTTTGTTGCACACAACGATATCTGCATCTGCAATTTTCTCCGCAACCTCTTCATATTTCAAAAGACCGAACGACTCAACCTCGCCGAACCGATTAAGCACATCGGCATTTACAATATCGTCAAGAACGGTCTGTGCGTCTGTTAAAACTATTTTCATCTTATCACCTCGTTTTTTACTGACTATAGTATATACCGAAAATTTTTCCCTTGCAATCCAAATCGAAATTTTGTATAATATTTGTGCATAAATTGAAAGGAACGGTATGTTAATGTATAAAAATTATCTTTTTGATTTGGACGGAACTTTGCTTCCCATGGATATGGAAAAATTCGTAAAGCTGTATTTTTCATCGCTCTGCAAGCGTTGCACTCCTGTTATAAAAATCGAACCCGACGCCCTTATAAAGGCGATGTGGGCAGGCACTGACGCTATGACAAAGAACGATAACAGCCGTACAAACCGTGAAGTTTTCTGGGAAACAGCGGGCAAAGTCAGCGGTGCCGACCTTGAAAAGTTTGATGACCTTTTTACCGATTATTACGAAAACGAGTTTATTGTTCCGAAAGATGCTACAAGCTTTACTCCTTATGCAAAGAAAAGTATTGATTTCATAAAGAAAAACGGCGGCAGACTTATTGCCGCAACAAATCCGATTTTTCCGTTTGTTGCAACAAAACGCAGACTTGAATGGGCAGGAGTTTCTCCCGATGATTTTGAACTTGTTACAACATACGAAAACTTTGGTTGCTGCAAGCCGAATCTGAAATATTTTGAAGAAATCTGCAAAAAGCAGGATATCAAGCCCGAAGACAGCATTATGATCGGCAACGATGTTGACGAGGATTTGTGCAGTGCAAAACTCGGCTTTGATACATACCTTATTACCGACACAATTGTGAACAGAGATAATAAGGATTATTCAGACTACAAAAACGGCAGTTTTGAGGAATTTTACAAAGATTTTCTCAAAGGCGATTGAATATGATTGTATTGTGCGGTCAGACGGCATTTTGCTTTGTCTGACCGCTTTTTCTGTGTGCATTTAATTTTACTTTTACAGAATACCTTTTAATGCCTTAAATGAAATAAAAAAATAGTCGAATGTGGTATTATGTGATGTGATACAGGTTATCAGACGGGATTTATTTTGTTTTATATCTTAATTAAGCAGGTGAATGAATTATGTCAGAAGTAATCAGAATTTTTGTTGAAAAAAAGGATGGCTTCAATGTTCTTGCAAAGCAGACGCTTTGGGATATCCGCCACAACCTCGGTATGAAGTCTGTCGAAGATCTTCGTTACATTGTGCGTTACGATCTTGAGGGACTTACTAAGGAAGAATATGACAAGGCGAAAACCATTGTTTTGTCAGAGCCTAACGCCGATGTAATCTATGAAGAAACTCTCCCAGTTGAGGACGGCTGGAAGGTATTCGCAATGGAGTATCTCCCCGGTCAGTACGATCAGCGCGGTGACTCTGCCGAGCAGTGCGTTCAGCTTCTTACTCAGGGTGAGCGTTGCAAGGTTCTTACAGCAAGAGTAATTGCTCTCAAGGGCAATATTACAGACGAAGAGCTTGTAAAGGTTGAGGAGTACCTCATCAACCCTGTTGAAAGCCGTCTTGCATCTCTTGAAAAGCCAAAGACTCTTGATATGGAAATTCCCGTTCCCGAAAATGTTAAGAGGGTAGAGGGCTTCAACGGCTGGAATGACGATGAGATGCAGAAGTATTACGATTCAATGGGCTTTGCAATGACACTTGCAGACCTCAAGTTCTGCCGTGATTACTTCAGAGATACAGAGCACCGTGATCCGTCGGTTACAGAACTTCGTGTAATTGACACATACTGGTCGGACCATTGCCGTCACACAACATTCCTCACAAGACTTGAAGAGATTGAGATTGAAAAGTCTGCTCTCGGCAAGGTTATCGAGGACGCACTCAGCGAGTATTATGCAACCCGTGACGAGGTTTACGGCAAGGATACAAAGAGAATTGTTTCACTTATGGATATGGCTCTCATCGGTATGAAGTCACTCAAGAAAAAGGGACTCATTCCCGACCTTGACGAAAGTGAAGAAATCAATGCCTGCTCAATTCAGGTCCCCGTTACTATAGATGGAAAAACAGAACAGTGGCTCGTTCAGTTTAAGAACGAAACTCACAACCACCCGACAGAAATCGAGCCTTTCGGCGGTGCCGCAACCTGTCTTGGCGGTGCAATCCGTGATCCGCTTTCAGGCCGTTCATATGTATATCAGGCTATGCGTGTTACAGGCTCGGGCGATCCGACAATTCCTTTCAAGGATACAATGCACGGCAAGCTCCCTTCACGCAAAATTACAACAGGTGCCGCTCAGGGTTACAGCTCATACGGTAACCAGATCGGTCTTGCAACAGGTCAGGTAACCGAGCTTTACGATCAGGGCTATGTTGCAAAGAGAATGGAAATCGGTGCTGTTATCGGTGCATCTCCAAAGGAAAACGTTATCCGTGAAACTCCTCTCCCCGATGATGTAATCGTACTTCTCGGCGGAAGAACAGGCCGTGACGGCTGCGGCGGTGCAACAGGTTCTTCAAAGGCTCACGATGAAAACTCAATCGAAACCTGCGGTGCAGAGGTTCAGAAGGGTAATCCTCCGACAGAAAGAAAAATTCAGCGTTTGTTCCGCAACCCCGAAACTGCAAAGCTCATCAAGAGATGCAACGACTTCGGTGCAGGCGGTGTTTGCGTTGCTATCGGTGAACTTGCCGACGGTCTTACGGTTGACCTCGACAAGGTAACAAAGAAATATGACGGCCTTGACGGTACGGAGCTTGCTATATCCGAAAGTCAGGAAAGAATGGCTGTTGTTCTCGATAAAAAAGATGTTGACAAGTTTATTTCACTTGCATCAAAAGAAAACCTTGAGGCTACAGCCGTTGCGGTTGTAACCGAAAGTCCTCGTCTTACAATGAACTGGAGAGGCGACACAATCGTTGACCTCAGCCGTGAGTTCCTCAACACAAACGGTGTTACTCAGGTTGCCAAGGCTTATATCGAGGCTCCGAAGTGGGAAGGCTGCTACCGTAAGGTTGCTCCCGCAAAGCTTAAAGATATGCCTGCTGACGAGGCATTCCTTGAAAACATGTCAAGACTTGAAGTTTGCTCACAGATTGGTCTTGCAGAAAGATTTGACGCATCAATCGGTGCGGCTACGGTAATTATGCCGTTCGGCGGTAAGAATCAGCTCACTCCTCAGGAGGCTATGGCTGCAAAGATTCCGCTTGAGAAGGGCGAAACAGACGATGCAACAGCAATGAGTTACGGCTATATCCCCGGTGTTTCACGCTGGAGTCCGTTCCACGGCTCGGCTTATGCAGTTGTTGAGTCGCTTTCAAAGCTGCTTGCAATCGGTGCAAACCCGATGACAGCAAGACTTACATTCCAGGAATATTTTGAAAGACTTAAAGATGTTCCTTCTCGTTGGGGTAAACCTGCCGCAGCACTCCTCGGTGCTATGCAGGCTCAGCTCAAGCTCGGACTTCCGTCAATCGGCGGTAAGGACAGTATGTCGGGTACATTTGAGGATATTGATGTTCCGCCTACACTCGTAAGTTTTGCCGTTGCAATGACAAAGGCATCTAAGACAATTTCAACAGAATTCAAGAACGCAGGTTCAAAGGTTATCTTTGTTCCCGTTCCCGAAAATAAAGAAACACTTATGCCTGTATGGGATAAGCTTATCGAAATGTACAACGCTGTTTATGCTCTCTGCGAGGACGGCAAGGTGCTTTCTGCATCGGTTGTTAAAGAGGGCGGTACTGCCGCAAGCGTATGTAAGGCTTGCTTCGGTAACGGCTTTGGCTTTAAGTTTGCAAACGAACTCACAAATGACGAGCTTTTCGCTCCGCTTTCGGGTTCGCTTGTTATCGAACTTGCAGACGGTGCAGAGCTTTCAAACGATGTTCTTCACTATGACCTTGGTACTGTTACGAACGATGCAAAGATTACTGTAAACGGCAAGGAAATCGAACTTCCCGCACTCCTCGAAAAGTGGACTGCTCCGCTTGAAAAGGTATTCCCGACAAAGGCTGAAGTGCCTGAAATCGAAGTTGATGTTCCGCTTTACAGCGAGAGAAATACATCTTCACCTGCAATCAAGGTTGCAAAGCCTACTGTATTTATCCCTGTATTCCCGGGTACAAACTGCGAGGTTGATACGGCAAGAGCATTTGAAAAAGCAGGTGCAAATGTTGAAATGCTCATCGTCAAGAACCTTTCTTCAAACGATATCGAGGAAACAATTGACGAAATGGAAAAGCTCATTGCAAAGTCACAGATGATTATGCTTCCGGGCGGTTTCTCAGGCGGTGACGAGCCTGACGGTTCAGGTAAGTTCATTGCAACAACATTCCGTAACCCGAGAATTGCAGAGCAGGTTAACAACCTTCTCAAGAATCGTGACGGTCTTATGCTCGGTATCTGTAACGGATTCCAGGCTCTTATCAAGCTTGGACTTGTTCCTTACGGCGAAATCAGAGAGCTTAAAGCAAATGATCCGACGCTCACATTCAACACAATCGGCAGACATATTTCACATATGGCTTACACAAGAGTTACTTCCGTTAAGTCACCGTGGTTTGCAAATGTCAACGCAGGCGATGTGTTTGCTGTTCCCGTGTCACACGGTGAGGGCAGATTTATGGCTGATGTTGAAACTGTAAAAGAACTTGCAAAGAACGGTCAGATTGCAACACAGTATGTTGACCTTGCCGGCAACCCAAGCAGCGACATTGAGTTCAATCTCAACGGTTCTGTTTGTGCAATTGAGGGTATCACATCACCTGACGGCAGAGTTCTCGGTAAAATGGGACACAGCGAGAGAAAGGGCGAAAACCTTTACAAAAATGTTCCTTTTGCAAAAGACCAGCAGATTTTTGAAAGCGGTGTAAAATACTTCAAGTAATTTATAACCGAATATTTTATATAAAAATTAAGGACATCCGTTTTTCGGATGTCCTTGTTGTTTGTGCGGTGTAGTACGCAATAATATTGTATTGTTATTGTGGCAGCAACCACGGTTCGCCACTACTGTATGGCAGTAGCATTGTGACATTAAAATATAATTGGCAATGTTACGCTCGGGCATTTATAGCTTTGCATTTGCAAAACTGTTTGCACGAAAGGGGGGACGGCGACACGCAGACGATAGATGACTTACCGTAATCGGAAATGTTGCGCTCGGGCATTTATAGCTTTGCATTTGTAAAACTGTCTGCACGAACGGGGTACGGCGACACGCCGTTAATAAATGCCTTGTACGGTGACTTCGCCTGAATTGATAAGTTTGGTGGTTTTGTCGGGAAGCTCTGCAATAAGCTCGCCGTCAGGGTTTACTCCCACAGCTTTTGCGGTAACGGACTTTCCGCCTTTGGTGAATGTTATATCTCTGCCGACTGTTGCGCAAAGGCTTGTGTATTCCTTTAATGCGACAGGGGAAAGCTTTAAATCGTTTTTGATGAATTCCTCTTCAATGTGGTTAAGCACACAGGCAAAGAATTTGTTCTTGTCAAAATGGCCGCCTGTTGCAAGATAAATTGAAGTTGCCTTTTCCTTTATGTCATCGGGAAAATCCTGAGTATCGGCATTGATTCCGATGCCTGTAATTACATATTCTACGGCGTCAAATTCGGCACTCATTTCGGTTAAAATACCGACAAGCTTTTTCTTGCCGATGATGATATCGTTCGGCCATTTTATACGGCAGTCAAGTCCCGTGAATTCTCTGATTGCCTTGCAGACCGCAAGACCTGCAAGAGGGGTGATTGACGATACCTCTGACGGGGCAATCTTTGGTCTTAACAAAAACGAAAATGTGATGCTGTCATCCTTTTTTGCTTTCCAAACTCTGCCGAGTCTGCCCTTGCCCTGAGTTTGTTCTCTGGCAACGGCAACCGTGCCGTTTTCGCAACCGTCTGCACCCAGCTTTTTGAGGTAATCGTTTGTTGAACCAACCTCGTCAAGGACGATGAGGTTTTTACCGATTACGGAGGTTTTCAGGTATTTTTCGATTGCAGGCTCGTTGAGGTGTGGGGGATAGGCAACAAGGCGGTATCCACGGTTTGTTACAGAGTCAATTGTGTAACCCTGCTCTTTAAGTCCGTTGATTGCTTTCCACACTGCCTGTCTTGACACACCAAGCTGTTCGGAAATTTCACTGCCCGAAACATAGCCGTCTGTTTTTGTTAAAAGTTCAATAATTTTCTTTTGCATAACATCACCGATTTTAAAATATAATGTAAAAAAATTACGGACGATTCTAAACAAAATCGCCCGTTTTTGAATGTTAATTATTTACTTTTGTTTGCCGCAACAATTTTCTTGACTGCAATGCTTACTGCCGAACCGACAACAAAGCAAGCAATGATTTCAAGAATGCAGTTGATTGAAAGAGCAGGGATAACCACGGCTGTGATTACATTAAGTCCCATAACTTCGATACTGCCGAAAAGGATTGCCATAAAGCCAAGGAAGAAGGCTGTGTTCATAACAGGGCAGAGTATAGTAGCGATAAGGTCGTTAAGATTGAACTTGCCTACAGTTTTACCTTCAAATACCTTGCCCAGACCTTTTGCGATAAGTCCTGTGAACCAACCCATAAGAGCTCGTGCAACAACACAAATTATAAAGGTGTAAAACCAGTTGATTGAAAGCATTGCCGTGCCGAATGCGTCCATACCAAAGCATTGTACAAAGCTTGTGATACCAAAGAGTGTGCCGAGAATCAATCCTGCTGTAGGACCGAGAACGGTTGCACCGATTGCAATCGGAATGCAAAGGAATGAAATGGAAAGCGCACCGATCTTCAGATATCCGAGCGGTGTGAGCGCCATTACAAGCGTCAATGCGATAAGCACTGCAAGAATAACCATTCTTTGCACCTTTGAAAAGTTTCCTGTCTTATTCATAAAAAATTCCTCCTGCTGTTTCCCTGCTCATTTTCCGCAGGTGAAACGCAAATAATATTTACAAGGGGAGAACCCCGTTGCATCAAATTAATAATTCAAAAACAAGTTGTATATTAAATTGTCTTTATTTTTTATTTCTCTCGTAAATAATTTTGAGTCCGTCAAGAATAATATTCTCATCAAAGATAATATCGTGACGGCAGTTTTTGATTGCAAGCGGAGCAAGACCGCCTGTGGCAATAACCTTGCATTCTGTCTTGCATTCCTCGGTAAACATATCAACCATTCCGTCAAGCATACAGGCTGTTCCGAACATAATTCCCGAACGAATGCAGTCGGATGTGTTTGACGAAATTACCTTCTTTGGAGCTTTCATATCAACCGATGACAGCAATGCGCCGTGATTTGTGAGTGCGTCAAGCGAAATTCCCATACCGGGGGCGATTGCACCGCCGTGATACGCGTTGCTTGCGTCAACATAGACAATTGCGGTTGCAGTTCCCATAAAAATCATAATGAGAGGACCGCCGTATTTTTCACACGCTCCCACACAGCCGGCAACGATATCTGCACCCAAGGTTTCGGGATGTTCTATCTTGATGTCAAGACCTGTCTTGAGTCCCGGACCGATGAGCAGACTTTTTCTGTCTGTAACGGTCATAATCGCACGTCTGAGATTATATGTAAATTTCGGAACAACAGAGCTTATAATAGCGCCGTCAATGTTTTTTGCGTCGATGTTGTAAATCTGCAAAAATGTGAAAAGTTCAACGGCAAGCTCGTCGCTTGTTTTGTTTTCATCGGTTGAAAAACGGAGTTTGAATTTTAAATTATCTCCGTCAAAAATGCCGAGCTTGACATTGGTGTTTCCGACATCGGCCGCAAGCAGCATTGCTGTTCCCTCCAAACGGTTTTTATAAATATGCTTTTACAAAAGTTTAGATTTAATCATATTTTACTTTGCTTATTATATCATAAAAAATTATTTCTTCAAGGGCGAATTTAAGGAATTTATCCGATTTTTGGAAAATCCTAAAAAATTGTTGAAATTTGCGTTGGATTGTGTATAATTAAAATAGGTGTGTATAACACGGTCATGTATTACGCAAAATTCTGAAAGGAATGGTTTATTAAATGGACAGTTCAGAAATCAAGCAGCTCCGAATTCTTGCCGCAAGGTCAAGAATGGGCGCAATTCTCGGCACTTACCATGCCAAATCAGGTCATCCCGGCGGATCGCTTTCGGCAGCAGATATTTTCACATATCTCTACTTTAAGGAAATGAATGTTGATCCTAAAAATCCCGATATGCAGGACAGAGATCGTTTTGTTCTTTCAAAAGGTCACTGCTGTCCGGCTCTTTATGCAACACTTGCACTCAAGGGCTTTTTTGAATGGGACGAGCTTACAAAGCTCCGTCATGTAGGCGCTATGCTTCAGGGACATCCCGATATGAAGGGTACTCCCGGTATTGATATGAGTACAGGCTCACTCGGTCAGGGCATTTCGGCTGCCTGCGGTATGGCACTTGCGGCTAAGCTTGATAACAAGAGCTATCGCACATATACAGTTCTCGGTGACGGTGAAGTTGAAGAAGGCCAGGTTTGGGAGGCTGCAATGTTTGCCGCTCACAACAAGCTTGACAATCTCGTTGTAATTGTTGACCAGAACGGACTTCAGATTGACGGTACTGTTGAAGAGGTTGCAGGCATTGAGCCTCTTGATAAAAAGTTTGAAAGCTTTGGTTTTGAAGTAATCAAAATTGACGGTCATGACTTCAATCAGATTGAATCGGCTCTCGAAAAGGCTAAGACAGTAAAGGGCAAGCCTACCGCAATTCTTGCCAAGACAATCAAGGGCAAGGGCGTTTCATTTATGGAAAATCAGGTTGGCTGGCACGGCACTGCTCCCAACAAGGAACAGTATGAACAGGCTACTGCCGAGCTTCAGGCTGAAATTGACAGATTGGAGGGCAACTGCTGATGGCACAGGTAATTAAAAAGGCTACAAGAGAAAGCTTTGGTATGGCTCTTTGTGAGCTTGCAAAGACAAATAATGATATTATTGTTTTTGATGCAGACCTCGCAGCTGCTACAAAGACAGGAATTTTTAAAAAAGAGTTTCCCGAAAGATTTTTTGACTGCGGTATTGCCGAGGGCAATATGGTAGGCGTTGCGGCAGGTATGGCAGCGGCAGGCAAAATTCCGGTTGCCGCATCATTTGCAATGTTTGCAACAGGCAGAGCATTTGAGCAGATTCGTAACTCGGTTGCTTACCCTCATCTTAATGTTAAAATTGCCGGCAGCCACGCAGGTATTTCAACAGGTGAAGACGGTGCTACTCATCAGTGCCTTGAAGATATCGGTATTATGCGTACAATTCCGGGTATGGTTGTCCTTAACCCTGCCGATCACTACGAAATGATGGCCGCTACAAAGGCTGCAATTGAGTACAACGGTCCTGTTTATATCCGTCTCGGCAGACTTGCTGTTGACAGTTTTAATGATCCCGATACCTATACATTTGAGCTAGGCAAGGGTATTACTCTCCATGAGGGCAACGATGTGGCTGTTATTGCAACAGGACTTGTTGTAAACGAGGCTTTAAAGGCTGTTAAGGAACTTGAGGCTGAGGGCATCAACGCTCGTCTTATCAATATTCACACAATAAAGCCTATCGACAGAGATATCATCATTAAGGCTGCAAAGGAAACAGGCAGAATCATCACTGTTGAGGAACACAATGTTATCGGCGGTCTCGGTGACGCCGTTTGTGATGTTGTAAGTGCAGAGTGTCCTGTTAAGGTTACAAAGATCGGTGTGAACGATCGTTTCGGTTACAGCGGTCCGGCTCTTGAGCTTCTTGACAAATTCGGTCTGACACAGCCTCACATTGCAAAGGTTATCAGAGATGTTGTTAAAGAGGACAAATAATTTCTGAATTAATTTAATAATTGCAAAATATTAACGGTCGGTTTGTTCAAGCCGACCGCTTTTTGTATGTACCGTTCAATTGAATAAAAAGCAAAGGGCGGATATCGCAAAAAACGGCAGCCGCCCTTTTTATATTAAAACATCCTCAGCAATAAGCCGAATGGGGCTTTAGTCAGCGTGCTTTATCAGCAGCCGCAGCCACAGCTGTTGTTGTCACAACCACAGCCGCCGTTGTTTCCGCCGCAACAGCAGAGAACGATGATAAGAAGAATAATCCATGAGCAGCAACCGTTGCCGTTACCAAAGTTACACATACGCTTACCTCCTTTCGTTTACACTACATATTATTGCAAAAGGAGAAATGTGTGACATCAAAAAATGACGGCTGCGAAAATATTCGTAACCGTCATCAATTGTAATGATTTAATTAAACATTGAATCTGAAAAGAACGACATCGCCGTCTTTCATAACATAGTCTTTGCCTTCACTGCGGACAAGACCTTTTTCTTTTGCGGCTGTCATACTTCCGCAGGCGATAAGGTCGTCATATGCGATAACCTCGGCTCTGATAAATCCACGCTCAAAATCCGAGTGAATTTTGCCTGCTGCCTGAGGTGCTTTTGTTCCTTTTTTGATTGTCCATGCACGAACCTCCTGTTTGCCGGCTGTAAGGTAGGAGATAAGTCCGAGAAGTGCATAGCATTCCTTGATAAGTCTGTCAAGACCGCTTTCTTCAAGTCCCATATCGGCAAGGAACATTTCCTTTTCTTCCTTGTCCATTTCAACGATTTCTTCCTCAATCTGAGCACAGATTGGAAGAACGCCGGCGTGTTCCTCGGCGGCAATCTTCTGAACAGCCTTGTAGCCCTCGTTTGAGTCGATGCCGTTTGAAAAATCCTCGTCACTCATATTTGCGGCATAGATAACAGGCTTGTTTGTGAGAAGCGCAACCTCTGAAAGAATTGCTTTTTCGTCATCGTCACATTCAACACTTCTTGCAGGCTTGCCCTCGTTGAGTGCGGCAAGAACTCTTTCAAAAAGGTCGATGTCTTTCTGATACTTTTTGTCGCCCTTGAGCATTTTCTTTGTCTTGTCAATTCTGCGTTCGAGCATTTCAACATCGGAGAGAATAAGCTCAAGATTAATTGTTTCAATGTCACGGGCAGGGTTGATGTTGCCTTCAACATGGATAATGTCATCGTTTTCAAAGCAACGGACAACATGAACGATAGCGTCACATTCACGGATATTTGAAAGGAACTTGTTGCCGAGTCCCTCGCCCTTTGACGCACCCTTTACAAGACCTGCAATATCTACAAATTCAATTGATGCAGGAGTATATTTGTCAGGATCATACATTTCCGCAAGTTTATCAAGTCTTTTGTCCGGAACTGCAACAACACCGATATTCGGTTCAATTGTGCAGAAAGGATAGTTTGCACTCTGAGCACCTGCGTCTGTAATTGCGTTAAAAAGAGTACTTTTGCCGACATTTGGAAGTCCGACGATTCCGAGTTTCATTTATTTTCACCTCAAATAATATTCGGGCAATGCTTGCCTATTTTCACTGAATATTGTATTATTATATCGTATGGATACTTACTCTGTCAATTCACAGACGAGTAATGCACACTTTGTTAAGTATATCACATAAAATTGCTTTAAACAATAAGAAAGGAAATTTTTATGAGCGAAATAAATACATATTCTGTAACAATTGAGGTTGAAGAAGAAAATCTTGCCGTTTCAATGGGCAGCGGTAGTCTTTGTGTGCTTGCAACTCCGTGCGTTGTGGCTCTTATGGAAAATGCCGCCGCAGCTCTTGCAGACAAGGTTCTTGACAACGATGAGCTTACAACAGTAGGTACAATGATTTCAATTGAACACACAAGCCCCACTCCTCTCGGTGCTGAGGTTACGGCAACAGCCGTTCTCAAAAGCGTTGACGGCAGAATGTTTAATTTTGAAGTTTTTGCCGAAGATAAAAAGGGTGAAATCGCAAGAGGCACTCACACAAGAGTAAGCGTAAAATCAGAAAAATTTCAGATGAAGGCGGACAGCAAGTTTGATGAATAAGTACAAATATTATCTGTTTGACCTTGACGGCACAATCAGCGAGAGCGCATTGGGCATAAGAGAGTCACTTGAAAACGCAATTAAAAGTATGGGCAAGCCGTTGCCGAATCTTGACGATTACACATTGTACATCGGACCGCCGTTGCTCGATACATTCCGCAATATCTGTCGTTTCAATGAGGAAGAATCGGCAAGAGGCGTTGAGATTTATCGTGAATACTACAACACCAAGGGCAAGCTTGTGAACAAGCTTTATGACGGCATTGACAGGGTTCTTGCAGAGCTTAAAAACAGCGGTGCAAAGCTTGCCGTGTGTTCGTCAAAGTATGAAAAGTTTGCCGAAGAAATTACAGAACTTCTCGGTGTGCATGATATGTTTGACGCAATCTGCGGTTCAACACTTGACGGCAGTCGAAAAGATAAAAAAGACCTTATTCCGTATGCTGTTGAAAGATTGGGCGGCAGTCTTGAAAATGACAGAAAAGATACCGTTATGATTGGCGACACTTGGTTTGACACAAAGGGCGCAAGACTTTGCGGTATCGATTTTGTCGGTGTTGAATATGGCTACGGCGACCTTGAAAGCATGAAAAAAGAGGGCGGCAGGGTGTTTGTGAAAACCACGGCTGAACTCTTGGATGTTCTTACAAAGTAAATAATTTGAAATCGGACAAACGGAATTATCCGAAGATTTTTCGCATACATTTTATCAGAGAATAAAATGTGCGGAGGATTTAAAATGTTCGTTTTCAATTTTAAAATTAAGGCTAAAAAAACAGTAATTTTGGCGGCGGTGCTGTCCGTAACAGCGGCAATAATATGTACAGCCGTCACGGTTGCAATAAATTCACGGTTGCCCGATACAGCTGTAAGTGATAAAACAGGGGAGTATTCTCTTGTGCTTAATGACGGTGAGGAGAAAAAATTCCTTGAACAGTTCGGAGTTGAAACCGCCGACGCAAAGCCTGGGAAAAGGTCGGTTGTAATTCCGTCGGATTTTAATAAATATTATGAGGAATACAACGAACTACAGAAGAAAATCGGACTTGACCTCGCAAAATTTAAAGGCAAAGAGGTTACGGAGATTATCGTTCCCCTGGAAAAGCCAAAGGATAACAATGCCGTTTTGCTTGTTTACAAAAACAGGGTAATCGGCGGACACATTACAAACGGAGAATACGGCAGTAAAAATCTGTCGCTTGTTGATTAAGATGGAAAGACTCGATAAAATTATTTCGTCACAAAGAGCCGACGGCAGAAAAGAGGTTCAAAAGCTCATAAAAAGCGGTGCGGTTCTTGTGAACGGAAAAATCTGTAAAAAGCCTGATACAAAGGTTGACCCCGACAAGAATGAAATTGTTGTGGACGGACAGGCTTTGAATTACAGCAAATACATATATATAATGATGAACAAGCCTGCGGGAGTTGTGTCGGCAACCGAGGACAGACAATTTAAGACTGTTATTGATATTATTCCCGAAGATATGAAACGAAAGGGACTTTTTCCCGTCGGCAGACTTGACCGTGATACGGAGGGACTGCTTCTTATTACAGATGACGGTGACTTTGCGCACAGCATAACCTCGCCTAAAAAGCATGTGGACAAGAAGTATGTTGCAAAGCTTGACGGAGAAATCACAGAAGACACCGTAAAGGCTTTTTCTGACGGAATTGAGTTCTCTGACGGTACGAAGTGTCGCAGTGCCGTGCTTGAATGTGACGAAAATGATAAAAAAACAGGAATTGTCACAATTTGTGAGGGTAAATATCATCAGGTTAAAAAAATGTTTTTGTGTTGTGGATTAAAAGTTGTGCATCTTCAACGAATTTCAATAGGCGGTTTGTATCTTGATAGCAATTTGCACATAGGCGAGTGCAAATTGTTAACGGATTTGGATAAAAAGTCGGTTTTTATCGGCAATATACACTAAAAAATGCATCTGAATTTTATCCTGTGTCGGTTTTAAATAAAATAATGCATATATCTTTGGTCAATTTCGGTATGGTCAAATTGTGCGAAAAGTGGTATATTATTGTATGTAATAAAGCTAAGGACTTTATCGTTATCGACTAATTGGAGGTTTATACACAATGGCAAATGTTTCATTAAGACATGTTTACAAAATCTATGACGGCGGTGTAACTGCTGTTACAGACTTCAATCTTGAAATTGCCGACAAAGAATTCATCATTCTCGTTGGTCCTTCAGGTTGCGGTAAATCAACAACTCTCAGAATGATTGCAGGTCTTGAGGATATTTCAAAGGGCGAGCTTTACATCGGTGATACACTCGCAAACGATGTTGCTCCTAAGGACAGAGATATCGCAATGGTATTCCAGAACTATGCTCTTTATCCTCATATGACTGTATATGATAATATGGCATTCGGTCTTAAACTCCGTAAGTTCTCTAAGGAAGAGATTAAGAGAAGAGTTGAAGAGGCTGCAAGAATCCTTGGTATCGAGCAGTATCTTGACAGAAAGCCAAAGGCTCTTTCAGGCGGTCAGAGACAGCGTGTTGCTCTCGGTCGTGCTATCGTTCGTAACCCGAAGGTATTCCTTCTTGACGAACCGCTTTCAAACCTTGATGCTAAGCTCCGTGCTCAGATGAGAACAGAGATTTCAAAAATTTATCAGCGTCTCGGCACAACATTTATCTATGTAACCCATGACCAGACAGAGGCTATGACAATGGGTACAAGAATTGTTGTTATGAAAGACGGTTTCATTCAGCAGGTTGATACTCCTCAGCATCTTTATGATATGCCTTGCAATATGTTCGTTGCAGGATTTATCGGTTCACCTCAGATGAACTTCATCAACGCTGTTCTCTCTAAGAACGGCGGTAAGTATACTCTTGATTTTGACAAGTATCACGTTCCTGTTCCGGAGTCAAAGGTCAATGCTGACCTCGACAACTATGTTGGCAAGGAAGTTGTTTTGGGCATCCGTCCTGAGCATGTTCACGATGAGCCTGAAGAAATTGCTAAGGCTGAGTGCCTTCTCAAAGCCAATGTTGATGTTACCGAGCTTATGGGCGCTGAAATTTATCTCTATGTAAATATCAACGGTACACCTATCACAGCTCGTGTTGAACCTACTTCAACAGCTAATCCGGGCGACGACATTGAGATTGCTTTCGACCTCAGCAAGATTCACATCTTTGATAAGGATACTGAGAAAACAATCACAAACTGATTATAATTTAATTTGGTTTTTACGGCGGAGCATTATGCTCCGCCGTCTTTGCGTTTGCAGAAGGAAAACAATTGTTGCCGTAAGCACAATAACTTTCAAAACCCATTTGCATTTAAATTTTATAATTGATTAACCGTGATGAATAGATATTTTTCGTATTTTGTCACAAAATCAACACAATGTTGTGATATATTAAAAAACAAATAAGATTTTGTAACAATTGTTTAATTTTGCTTTCAAAACTGTAACTTGTTGCTGATTATGCAAATTCTCTAAAAAAATTCAAGAAAAATTGTAAATAGAGGTTGATTTTTTTCTCGTTTTTGTGTAATATGTATATGAGACAGATTGTATTTTATTGAACTCTTTTACAATCACAATATATAACTGCGGAGAAAACGAGGTAAAAATTTATGTCAAACAGATTATTTCAAGGTATTGTACACCAGATGAAAGACGCAATCGACAGAACGATTGGCGTAATTGACGAGACTTCGGTTGTTATTGCCTGCTCCGAGCTTGGAAAAATCGGCGAGGTAAACGAGAGCGTTAATTCCGAAACACTCAGCTCGACAGCACCGTTTGTTGTGAACGGATATACATACAGATCTTTCGGCAGCAATGCAAAGTATGATTATGCAGTATTTGTTCAGGGTACCGATGAGTATGCTCAGAAGTATGCTCAGCTTTTGTCGGTTTCTTTTGCAAGCATCAAGCAGTATTATGACGAAAAGTATGATCGTTCAAACTTTATTAAGAATGTTATTCTTGACAACATTCTTCCGGGTGACATTTACCTTAAAGCAAGAGAGCTTCACTTTAACAGCGAGGTTTCCCGTGTGTGTCTGCTTATTAAAATTGTTTCAAAAACAGATGTTTCCGCTTATGATATAGTTCAGAATCTTTTCCCGGACAAGTCAAAGGACTTTGTTATAAATATTAACGAGGTTGAAATTGCACTTGTTAAGGAAATTAAACCCGACACAGAGAGCCGTGACCTTGAAAAGCTTGCAAGCTCGATTTCAGACACACTTTCGAGCGAGTTCTACACACACTGTGTTGTCGGCATTGGTACAACGGTTACAGGCATCAAGGATCTTGCAAGAAGCTTTAAGGAGGCTCAGTCGGCTCTTGAGGTTGCAAAGGTATTTGACACAGACCGTACAATCGTAAGCTATGATAACCTCGGCATTGCCCGTCTTATCTATCAGCTTCCCACAACATTGTGTGAAATGTTCCTCAAAGAAGTTTTCAAGCGTGGTTCAATTGAGAGCCTTGATCAGGAAACTCTCTTTACAATCCAGCGTTTCTTTGAAAACAACCTCAATGTTTCCGAAACATCAAGAAAGCTTTTTGTACACAGAAACACTCTTGTGTACAGACTTGAAAAAATTAAAAAGCTCACAGGTCTTGACCTCCGTGAGTTTGAGGACGCAATCGTGTTCAAGGTAGCTCTTATGGTTAAGAAATACCTCAACGCAAGTCCTACAAAATACTGATTTGGTTAAAGTGTGCCCGAGCACAGTGTCTTGCTGTGCTTTGGGCGTTTTGACTTTTTTGTGAGTATTTGTACAATAACTACAAAACAAAGGTGACTTTATGATTGATTTTATAAATGTGTCTAAAACATACCCTAATGGCACTCATGCTCTCTACGGTATTACGCTGAGTATTGATAAGGGCGAGTTTGTATTTATTGTCGGTGCATCGGGCGCAGGCAAGAGTACATTTCTTAAACTCATTATGCATGAGGAAACTCCGACATCGGGCAAAATCGTTATCAACGACACTGATGTTACAAAGCTGAGAAGGAGCAAGGTTCCTTATATGCGCCGTCATATGGGCATTGTTTTTCAGGATTTCAGACTTATTGACAAGATGAATGTTTTCGACAATGTTGCGTTTGCGATGCGTGCTGTCGGAAAACCTTCGGCAGTAATTAAAAAGCGTGTTCCGTATGTGCTTGAGCTTGTCGGTCTTAAAGATAAGATGAAAAATAGACCGAGTGAACTCTCGGGCGGTGAGCAACAGCGTGTAAGCCTTGCAAGAGCCCTTGTAAATAACCCCGAAATTATTATTGCCGATGAGCCGACAGGTAATGTTGACCCCGAGATGTCACACGAAATCATTGAGCTTCTCAATGAAATTAACGCAACAGGCACAACCGTTATTGTTGTAACGCATGAACATGACCTTGTTCGTGAGTTTGACAGACGAGTTGTTGTTCTTGACCACGGAAAAATTAAGAGCGACACCAAGGATTTGTTTGTTAAAGATGACTATGCTGACGATTACGGTGATGACAGCGGTGAAGAAGAAAACACACCGGATTATCCCGATAATGCAGTGGTTGTTCCGGAATAATGCGTTTGCGCAAATAGGATTTTGAAAGGATTTTTGATATGACCGGATTTGGTTATTTAGCAAAAGAAGGTTTCAAAAATGTGTGGAACAACCGTATTATGAGTATCGCTTCTGTCTGCGTACTTATAAGCTGTCTTGTTCTCACAGGTGCGGCGGCACTTTTTTCGATGAATGTTGACAATGTTGTTGAATCTGTCGGCAAGTCAAACGAAACCTCAGTTTATGTTAAAGACGGATATTCACAGCTTGAGGCTGTTTATGTAGGAAAAGAAATTGAAAAGCTTGACAATGTTGAGTCGGCAACCTTTCTTTCAAAGGAAGATGCGATAAAGCAGTATAAATCTACTCTCGGCGACGACCTCTTTGCAGAAATGCAGGGCAGAAACAAACTCCCCGATTCTTTCATTGTAGTTATGAAGGACTTGTCGAAGTATGACGATACTGTTGCTCAGATTAAAAAAATTGACGGTGTTGACAGCATAAGCAACCACCGTGAACTTGCCAAAAAGCTTACGGACATCAGCAGTCTTGTCAATATGATTTGTATTGCGGTTGTTTGTGCGCTGACAATCATTTCAATCTTCATCATTGCCAACACAATTCGTGCAACGATGTATTCACGAAGATTTGAAATCAGCATTATGAAATCGGTTGGTGCAACGAACTCGTTTGTCCGTTGGCCGTTTCTTATTGAAGGTATGATAATCGGACTTATTTCCGCAATTGTTTCAACAGGCGCAATTGCAATCCTCTATGAGACTGCACAGGCTCTTGTTTATCAGATTGTTCCGATTGATTTTATCCCGATTAACAATGTCATTTGGATTACAGGCGGCTTGTTTGCAATTGCAGGTATTGTTATCGGCTTCTTCGGCAGCTTTATTTCAATCAGAAAATACCTTAAAATGGAAGGTAACGAAATACTCGGTTGGTAATCCCGACAGAAATCTTAAAGGAGGAGATTACAATGAACAAATTAAAAAGAATTTTATGTGCAATGCTCTGCGTATGCATGATTTCAATTCCAATGGCAATACCGACTACTGTTTCTGCTGAGGACAGCATCTCAGACCTTGAACAACAGCTTCAGCAGCTTGAACAGGAAAATCAGAAGTATCAGAAGATTCTTGATGATACAAAGTCTGACATCGCAGAAAAGGAAGAATACAAGAGCGCCCTTGTAAGCAAGGTTCAGGTTCTTGATGAAAAAATTGCAGTAACCCGTGAGAAAATTTCAAGCCTTAATGATGATATTAAGGAAAAGCAGGACGCTTATGACAAGGGACTTTCGGAAGTTGAGGATCAGTTTGACACACTTGCAAACAGACTCAGAATTCTCTATATGTCAGGCAATGCAACCGACCTTGAAATCATTTTCGGTGCAAAGGATTTTTCTGACCTTATTGATAAGATGGAGCTTGTAAAGAGCCTTGCAAACAGCGACAAGGAGCTTATCAGCGAAATCCAGACAAAGCTGGACGAGCTCAGCACCAAGAAGGAAGCCCTTGAGGCCGACAAGAAAGACCTTGAAACTCAGCAGGCGTCATTGAAGTCGGATCAGGACGAGTTTAATAAACTCATTTCCGATAATGACGAGATTCTTAAAAATCTTTACGCATCAAATTCCGAGGCGCAGAATTCCTTGGAAAGTGCGGCTTTGCAGAGTGATGAGATTGAAGCTAAAATCAGCCAGTACTATGCCGCTCAGAAGGCGGCTGCGGAACACGCTGCTCAGGCTTCACAGAGTTCAAGCAGTTCATCAAGCAGCTCTTCAAGCAGTTCATCAAGCGGCTCAAGCAGTTCAGGTTCATCAAGCTCAGGTTCATCATCTGTAATTGTTCCGTCGGGTTCGGGCTTTGCATGGCCTACACCGGGCTTTGTAAGCCTTTCATCTGAATGGTTTGAGGACAGAGAAGTTTATAACCACGGCGGAATTGATATTGCCGGCGCAGGCATCATGGGAACTCCTGTTGTTGCGGCTGCCGACGGTACTGTTGTTGCAACCAACAGCAGTTGTACACACAACTGGGGCAAGAGCTACAGCTGCGGCTGCGGCGGCGGTTATGGTAACTATGTAATGATCAGCCACGCGGGCGGTAAGATGACAGTTTATGGTCACCTTACAAGTCTTACAGTAAGTTCAGGTCAGTCTGTTTCTAGAGGACAGGTTATCGGCTATGTCGGTTCAACAGGTAACTCAACAGGACCTCACCTCCACTACGAATGCCGTCTTAACGGTGTAAGATACAACCCGATGTCTGAGTATCCGTACATGTGATAATTTCTTTGATACATACACAATTTGATAATTAATTTAAAAGCCTTCGCATATACTTAAATAAGTAAATATGCGGAGGTTTTTGTTTTGATTACTTCATTGAATGTTGTGTTTCCCGAAAAGTGTGGGAAAATAAGGGGATTTTTTAACAGGCTGAGAGGGGACAAGGTGTGCGTTGAAATCAAAAGAGCAAGGGGCGTAAGCGTAAAACAACTTACATACATCTGTCGCAGACAAAAGGTCAATCTCAATAAAATTGACAGGGCAATCGGCAATCAGCGTACAAGACTTTTGTGTTGCGAAAAAATGACTTTTCCGAACGACAGCGGTTACAAGCGTTTTTACTCGCCGCTTTTTTCGGCAAGACTTTGTACAAATATGGCGCTTTATGCCCTCAGCAAATTTGACGCTCCCGAAAGGCTGACGGTCGGAATTTATGATCCCGATGCTCAATGCACCGACCTTGTTTCATTTGTGTTGAAATATACTGGCAATGTCTGTATTATCACAGACAACGAAGATGTGTTCTATGATGAGCTGAATACCATTGCCGAAGAAACAGGTGCGTGTGCCGTTGTTACTCACCACCGTGAACAGCTTTCAAATTGTGACCTTGTCATTGCACCGTTTGAAATTGAAGAAAATCTCCCTGTAAGAAATGATGCGGTCATCCTCACAAACGGCAGGCCTAAGGAAAATATAAAGGGCTTTGTGTATTTTCGCTATTGCTTTAAAATGCCGAACGGATTCGCACTTTTGCGGCCTGAGGGATTGTCGGAGGAATACTTCTGCTCAGCACTCTATACACTCGGTTCACAGTACGAACTCGGTTCAATTGTTCCCGATTTGTGCCGTAATGATACAGAGGCGCAGACAGTGAAATCTCTTTGCAGTTATCTTGCCCGTTTTGCTTGACAATCGGTGTGAAAAAAATTATAATAAATCTATATGCAGTTTTTTGCTGATATGAAAGAATTTTATACCGTATGCACGCTTGTGCAGGTGCGGTATTAACTGAAAGGAACGATATAAAATGGCAGCTAAACCAACAATGCTTACTGCGGAAGGTCTTAAAAATCTTGAAGAGGAACTTGCAGAATTACAAAATGTCAAGCGTAAAGAAATTGCAGAGAAAATCAAGGTAGCCCGTTCCTACGGCGACTTGTCCGAGAACAGTGAATATGATGACGCAAAGAACGAGCAGGCTATTATGGAGGCAAGAATCGCTACTATCGAGTCTATCCTCAAAACTGCTCAGATTATTGATGAGTCCGAAACATCTAACGATAAGGTACACCTCACTTCTGTTGTTACAATCGAAATGGTTGGCACAGACAGACAGATGACATACAAAATCGTTGGTTCGGGTTCTAACGAAACAAATCCCGCACAGGGCAAAATTTCTGACGAATCACCTGTGGGCAAGGCTCTCATGGACAGATGTGTCGGTGATGTTGTTGAGGTTGAAACTCCCGGCGGCGTAAAGGCATTTAAGATTCTTGAAATCTCAAAGTAATTTGTTTATCTATTGAATTTTTGCTGACGGATTCTGCTTTTGCAATCCGTCAGATTTATTGATGTTGAAAAGAGAGGAATGATTGGAAATGAGTCAGAAGCCACAGCAGACCGGCACAAGCGATGTTATCAAGGTCAGATACGAAAAGCTTGACGCCCTCAAAGAAGCAGGCAGAGATCCGTTTGTAATTACAACAAGTGCCCGTGATGTTCTCACGGAAACAATTAAAAACAATTTTGAAGAGTACGAAAACAAAGACGTATGCGTTGCAGGCCGTTTGCTTTCAAAAAGAGGCAAGGGCAAGGTTTCGTTTATGGACCTTTGGGATCGTTCGGGCAAAATCCAGATTTTTGCAAAATTTGACGATCTCGGTGAAGAAGAATACGGTTTCCTTAAAAAGTGGGATATCGGCGATATCGTTGAAGTAAAGGGCTTTGTTTTCAAAACGCAAATGGGCGAAATTTCTGTTCATGCAAAAGAGGTTAAGCTCCTTTCCAAATCACTCAAACCCCTCCCCGAAAAGTATCACGGTCTTACAAATACAGACCTTCGTTACCGTCAGCGTTATGTTGACCTTATTATGAATCCCGAGGTAAAGGATACATTTGTAAAGCGTTCAAAAATTATCGGCAGTATCCGCCGCTACCTTGACAATCAGGGCTTTATGGAGGTTGAAACTCCTATGCTCGTTGCCAATGCCGGCGGTGCGTCGGCTCGTCCGTTCCTTACTCACTTCAACGCTCTTGACGAGGATTTAAAGCTCAGAATTTCTCTTGAACTTTACCTCAAAAGACTTATTGTAGGCGGACTTGAAAAGGTTTACGAAATCGGCAGAGTATTCCGTAACGAGGGTGTTGACACCCGTCACAACCCTGAGTTTACTCTTATGGAGCTTTATCAGGCATATACCGACTACAACGGTATGATGGATCTTACCGAAAACCTCTATCGCCATGTTGCACAGGAGGTTCTCGGCACAACAACAATCACATACAACGGCATTGAAATGGATCTTGGCAAGCCGTTTGAAAGAATTACAATGCTTGACGCTGTTAAAAAGTATTCAGGCGTTGATTTCAACGAAATTCATTCTGACGAAGAGGCAAAGGCAATTGCTAAGGAAAAGGGTGTTGAGTTTGAAGAACGCCACAAGAAGGGCGACATCCTCAACCTTTTCTTTGAAGAATTTGCAGAAGAGCATATGATTCAGCCTACTTTCGTTATGGACCATCCGATTGAGATTTCTCCGCTTACAAAGAAGAAACCCGAAAATCCCGATTATGTTGAGAGATTCGAGTTCTTTATGAACGGCTGGGAAATGGCTAATGCATATTCAGAGCTTAACGATCCGATTGACCAGAGAGAGCGTTTTAAGGCTCAGGAGGCACTCCTCGCACAGGGCGATGATGAGGCTAACACAACCGATGAGGATTTCCTCAACGCACTTGAAATCGGTATGCCTCCGACAGGCGGTATCGGCTTTGGTATCGACAGAATGTGTATGCTCCTCACAGATTCAGCCGCAATCCGTGATGTTCTCCTCTTCCCGACAATGAAGTCCTTACCGAACGACAAGTAAGAAAAACCCAGTGTTTATGCGGGTT